>Ga0169931_10003584_pt1 | contig 24581 bp, 22 predicted proteins | sample Kivu_15m_20L_FD_129675 | JGI IMG/M metagenome (GOLD analysis project Ga0169931, IMG submission 129675) | Freshwater microbial communities from Lake Kivu, Western Province, Rwanda to study Microbial Dark Matter (Phase II) - Kivu_15m_20L... | ecosystem: Environmental > Aquatic > Freshwater > Lake...
GAAAAGAAATTTCTAAACAAGAAAAAGATGATGGAGATGATAGCAGTGTAATTGATAAGGATGAAGATGAAACTGATAATGGTGATACACAAAATATATCTCTTACGAAAGATGTATTGCCTTTTATAATTCCATTAAGTTGTATTTTAACAATTCAAGACAATAAATATGATTTTACAAAAATATTAAATACAATTAAGGAAAATCCAAATTTATTAGAAGTATTTAACGACCAATCTTTCGTCTGGTGGAACAAAAAAGATATTATTAAGTTGATTGAAAAAATTGTTGGAAAATATGTTAAAAAGAATTCTTCTATATATAATATAGCAATCCAATTTAAGATGTCTTTACAAAGTTTGATAGATAAACCAAAAGAATTATTAGAATTAATTGATAGTTGTTTGAAACCAAAACAAAAGGAAAAGCAACAAAATGGTGAAGTATTTACGCCAATGGAATTAGTATTTGAAATATTGGATAATTTAGATAAACATTATATTAAGGAAAATGGAAAGAGTATATTCACTGAGAAAGAATTTAAATGGGGTGATATAACTGGTTGTGGTATGGGTAATTTCTCTGTGGCAGTATATTTAAGATTAATGGATGGACTAAAACAAGAAATTCCAGATGATAATGACAGAAAAGGTCATATTTTAGAAAATATGATTTACATGGCAGAACTTAATAAAAAAAATGTATTTATTTGTCGTCAAATATTTGATGTAAATAATAGTTATTGTCTAAATTTGTATGAAGGAGATGCTTTGGAATTAGACCCAGATGTTGAATGGGGCATTGATAAATTTGATATAATTCTTGGAAATCCACCATATAATAAAGGCGGAATTCGTTCTCACACTGGAAAACAACTTGGCGAAAAAAATGAAACAATTTGGACGAAGTTTGTTGAAAAATCACTTGGACTATTAAAACCAAAGAGTTATTTAGCATTTATTCATCCTTTAAGTTGGTTAAAAAAAAATCATTCACTTCATAATGAAATGATTGATAGACATATTATTTGGTTAAAATTATGGGACAATATTAAAAGTTTGGCAACAATTAATGGAAAAATACCAATATCTCTTTATGTTTTACAAAATTGTAAAAACACCAATAAATTTAAAACTGAAATAATTAGTGAGGTTCAAAGCAAAAAATTAAAAACTACATCAGTTGAGTATCTTGATAAAAATTATTCTATACCATTAGCATATCATAGTATATTTAACAAATTGATTACATTTATTGAAAGTAGAAATTTACAATTAGAATATAGCACAAAAACTATAAAATCTTCAGGAATAAAAACTAAAATACCTTCAATTTATACATTAGAAGATATGTGGGCAATTGACACATACACTATTAAAGAAGGTATTATGGTTAAAAAGGCAACAGAAACACATCCAGATGCTAATAAACGCAAATTAATTATAGCAAATAAAGCAAGTTTTAATGGTGCTTTTGTTGATGATGGAAAAATAAGTTTAACTGGAAATCATAAATTTTATATAATTGGTGATAAATTGGAATTATTAAAAAAAATGCTTGATTTTAATATTATAAATATAATAGGTCATTATACAAAATATGGTCAGGACTTTTTAGATAATGAAGCATTCAAATATATTCCAGACATTCGTAAGTTAGGAATTAATGATATTACAGAGGATGAATTTTATAAGTTAATTGGATTAACAAGACAAGAAATTAATCAAATTAAGAAAACAACAAGTAAAGAAGATGAAATAAAATTAGTAAAAGAAACCAAAATTAGTGGTTATAATAATAAATGAAAAATGATAAAAACAAGGGGATTTTTTTTGACAAACATGCTTGACAGAAAAATTATAGAAAATTAGTATATATAATATTTTACTATTTATTTTTGCAAAAAATAAAAATTGAATAAAAAATTTTTTAATAATATTAATATTTTTAAATTAAACACAAATTTAAAAATGCTCAACTTTGAAAAAAACAAGATACAAATATTACATGACAGTTTTGGAAATATTTATTTTAAAAATATGAATAAAATATATTATTTATCAATTGGTAAAAATAATGAAATAGAAATATATGAAACAAAATATAATGATAATAAATATGATAATACATCATATTCAAAAATATATAATAATGAAAACGCAATGTTAAAAAAAAAAATTATGGAAGAATTTGAAAATGATGATGATGAAAGTGGTGATGATGATGAATTTGCAAATTATAGGAATAAAATAAAATATCTACCAGAAGATAAAACTTTTGTAGCTGATGAACTTCCGAAAGAAAAATATGATGATTATGACGGATATTGTGATACAGAAGATGGTAATTTTAATTTTTATAAAAATAATGATTTTGAAATAGTAAATATTGATGGCAGTGATGTTTTATCTATTTATGATACTTATATTTTTTGTTCAGATGATAAAATTGTATTTTCATCACAATATAATCAATCAAGTCAATATAGGATATCTATTTATAAAAACACAAATATTCTACTGTTGAATATAATAGGAAATGATGTTAAAAAATATAATATTGTATTAAAAGATGATGAATTACAATTTGAAAAAATAATTTAACTGTCAGATATGAACGAAATTATGTTTTTTTCTTTTTTTATAATATATTCCAATTTAAAAAGACATTTTTCAATTACTGATATTAGAGATATTTTTTGAAAAGTAACATTTAATTCTGTTTCAAGTTTTTCCCTATTTTTATTAAATATATCCATAAAAATATCATTAGTAATATTTTGACAATTGATTTTTATTTTATCAAGATTTTTTGATTTTACAACAAAATATTCTTCATCAAACTCACACAAAAATTCAACAAATACTTTCTTTTTATCTTTATATTTATTTAACATTTCAGATCTTACTTTCATAATATCTTTTGTTAAATCCGATTTTATATTTACTGTTTTTATACCATTGTCTTCTTGATCGGCATAAATATTTTTATTAAAAATATTAAGATATTTTTTGTCGCCAAATACTCTTGTTTGGATAGAATAATCAATTTGAGATAAACAATGATTTAATATTTTTTTTATTTTTTTTTTTTCATCTAATTTAAAATTAAACTCTTTTTCTAATTTTTCTCCATAATTTTCTAAGGCATTTTCTATTTTCGTTTTATCTAAATCATCAATACATATTTTTTTAAAATCTGATACGCAATTTATTTTTTTTGGCGAAAAAACAGATATGAAATTGTGCAACAAATTATATTTTTTTTCATTGTCCTCAAAAAATAAATTATACTTTAATTTTTCAATCGAATTTGTTGCCATTTTTTGTTTTAATTAATTATAATAATAGAAATTATTATTATAATTAAAAATCAATTTTTATTCAAAAATTAATATTAATAGAAGCAATATTCTTGCAATACTTATATAAATTCCTTTGTTCTGGCGTTTCTGTCAATTCTTCATATAAACTTCTATGCTTCTCTCTTGCTGCTACATACTTTCCATTCAAAAAATTATATGTATTTCTATTGCTTGCTCTCATCATATCATTTCTCACTCTAATTCTATCATTATCTAAATCTTCCAATTCAGCAATATTTTGCATCATAATATACTTCTTGCAAAAATTATGTGTTCTCTTTGAAGTAGCATCTAAATCATCATAATTTAATTCCTTATATTCTCCATTTTCATTTCTAACTCCGTTTAAAACAGAATCATACATAGCAATATTGTCGCTGTCATTATTAAACATTTCTAACTTCGTTCTGTCATGTAACATCTTGACAAGTCTCTTTTCCTTATTCAATCGTCGCCTTGCAGAACGCTGGATCTTCTTTTGCTTCCTTTCAATATTCTTCATAATTTTTATATTAGCAATCATTTCTTTATGTATATTTGTTTTTTTTATTTTTATATTTTATATTTATGGAGAATATTGTAGAAATTATATCATCACCAAATGATGACAGAAAAGGTATAGCTTTCCTGTTAGAAAATAAAATGAAAGTAATTTTATTTCAAGATAAAAAAGCAAGTAATAATTTTGTCAGCTTAACAGTTAATATTGGTTCTCATCAGGATACAATTCTAGGAATAGCACATTTTTTAGAACACATGCTATTTAGGGGAACTGAAAATTATAGGGGACATAATGATTTTAATGATTATATTCAAAAAAGAAGTGGAGAAAGTAATGCTTGGACAGCTTATGATCGTACATGTTATTATTATTCTTTGGCAGGAAGTGAAAAATGTTTCTTAAAAAGTTTAGATATGTTTTCTGAATTTTTTTATTGTCCATTAATTAATGAAAATTGTGTTAGCAAAGAAATAAAAGCTGTGAATGCAGAACATGTGAAAAATATATCTAATGATGTATTTAAAATTCATGATATATTAAGAGTCGCTATGAATAAAGAAAATTGGTTTTCAAAATTCTCAACAGGATCAAGCAAAACATTAAATGTTGAAAATATTCATTTAAAAGTCAGGGATTTTTTTGACAAATATTATTCTTCTGATTTGATGACATTAATCATTGTTACTAATAGCAATAATATTAAAAATATAAAAGATCAAATTAAACTTTCTTTTGAAAATATTAAAATTAAAAAACATATAAAAAATACAGATTTAATAAATAATACAAAATTATTTAAAACACCGTCTTTAATAAAAATGATCCCTATAAATGATATTCCAAGCATAATTTTTCATTGGGAAATAAATTTTTATAGCAAAAAAAATAAATTTGACAATCCAATATTTTTCTTACTAAATTTAATTAATAATAAACAAAAAAATTCTATCAAAAATATATTAATAGACAATAATTACGCTACCGATTTTTTTTGTTCAATAACTGATATTTATAATGAAAAATGTATTTTAATAATACACATAGATATAACGGAATATGGAATAAAAAACAAAAGCGACATATTATTTTTAATAAAAAGTTTTTTTAATATTTTAAAAGAAAAAACAAATGATGGATCTTTTATTTCTAATTACAATGAAAATATAGAAATTGAAAAATATAATTTTTTGTTTTATAAAATGGACTTTATTGAAAATATAAATTTTTTAATAACTAATTATCCTTATGATGAATTAAAAGATATAAAATATATTTTAAAACATGATGCATTACAAGAAAAATATTCATCAACAACGAAAAATAAACTATTAAATTTGATTGGTAGTTTAGATTTTGAAAATTGTGTAATTATTGAAGCTAATAAAAATCATGATAAAAAAGAAATTTTTCAAATATGCGAATATTATAAAACAAAATATTCATATAACAATAAAAAAATAAAAATTGGAAATATTTCAACAAATGTAAAAAATATAGCAGAAAAACTAAATATTACAACAAAAAATAAATATGTATCTCTATTGACAGATTATAAAAAAGTAAAAAATAATAAGCCTATCTGTTTAAAAATAGACGGTAAAAATATCTATTATCAATATGATACAAGATTTAAAAATCCAAATATATCTTTATATTTAGCAATAAAATTAGAAAATATCTTTGATAATATAACAAATTATATTTGTTTCCATTTGTATTTAAAAATTTTAAAAAAAGAATATCATAATCTTATTAATGAAATTAACTTTTCTGGCTATAATTTATGTATAAATATTTTTGATGATTGTATTTATTTTTATTTACACGGAAATTATGGAAATATTGAACTAATATTTGAAAAAATAATAAATTCATTTTTTTCTCAAAATAATTTGTCACAGAAGAATTTTGAAATAGAAAAAGAAAATTTTAAATTAATTCATGAGCAAAATATGTATGCTCCGTCTTATGAAAAAATAGATTTTTACTTTTATGAAAACACAAATAAAAAATATTTTTCGGACGAAAAAATACTGTCAGAACTGAAAAATATAGATTTGCAAAAAATAGAAAAAATATGTGATAAATATTTAAAAAACAATAATATTACTTCTTATATTTATGGAAACTGCGATTCAAATATGATCGAAAATATGATCAAAATAATTAAAATAGTTCCATCAAAATGTAGTGAAAAAAATGGCGATAATTATGATAATTATATTGAAATTATTGGAAAAAAAAATATAGAAATAGAAAACAATAACAAACAAGAAAACAATAATTGTGTAAGATTTCATATTCCACTATACAAATTTGACTATTTAAATTACGATTATGAAACGCATTGTATAATACACTTGTTAAATAATATTATTTCGCCATATTTTTATAAAAAATTAAGATCAGAAGAAACATATGGATATGTGGTAAAAGCATATATCTATTTCTATGGAAAAAATTCATCCTTATATTTGACATATTGCTTTTTAGTTGTGTCTGAAAGAGACTGTAAAAATATTTCAGAAAGAATAAAAAAATTTATAAAAAAAGAAATTAAACCACTACTTAATATAGAAGAAAAAGAATTTGAAAATATCAAAAAAAGCTATATTGAATTAACAAAAAAAAATCATATTGATCAAGAAGAATATGCCGACGAAATTTTTCATTGTGAAATAATGAAAAAATATTTGAAATTTGGATTAAAAAATAAATTGGCAAATGCTTGTGAAAAAATAAAAATTAGTGATTTAAAAAATTTATTTGAAAAATATTTTGCATGTGATAATTATTTATCTTTACAACTTTCTTCACAAAAATAAATTACCTTTTTGTCATAAATGCAGAAAAAAGGGCATGTTTCCGTTTCATTTCACATATTTCATCATCCAAATTTTGAGCAATAGTATTTGCATTATAATTCATATTTCTTGTTTGTTGCATATTTTTAGAAGCAGAATTGGAACATGTAGAACGGGTTTTCCTTTCAACAACAGCTGGTCTCTTTGTTAGTGGTAAAGTTGTTGTTTTTATTAGTATTGGCGAAGAATTTGTATGATTTTGAACTGGTATAGGAGCAGATTGAATTTTTCTATTTAATTCTTCCTTATTTTTTATATCATTTTCAATATCTTTGTGTAAATTTTCAATAAGTTGTTCAAATTGTCCTTCAAATTGTCTGATTTTTTTAATTTCAGTTTCAAGTGACGCCAATTTTGAATTCTGATTATGTAATAATTTTGCTAATTCCTTTATTGATTCTGCTATTTCAATAATATCATTTTGATTTTGATTTTGACTTGAATTATTATTTGAAACTGTTTTTTTTATAGGTTTTTCATGCTTTTCATGTTTTTCATTTTTTTCATTTGATGATTTTTTTTGATTCTTATATATATTTATATTTGCATCAGTTTCGGAATTTATTGTAGAAATAATTTGAACATTATTCTTCCTTCTAAAATCATTTGCATAAACATCAGTATCTTCCATTTATATAATAATAAGAGTATTTTTTTATACTTAAAAATAAGTTGCCAAATATTATTAATATTTTATATGAACATAATTGACGAAAAAAAATATGATGAAATTAAAAACATTATAGAAGGTTGTGATAATATTAGCAATGCTAAATTGCTTTTTGATATATATATCACACATAATCCTGAAACAAAAAAATTAGTGAAATCACTAATAGATGGAAAAAAATTCGATAATACATATAGCTACGAAGATTTCTCAAAAATAATGGCTAAAATAACTTTTTATAACAATAAAGAACAATGTACAAAATTAATATCAAAATTATATTCGATTAAAGATACGAATAATTTACAATTAAAAACACTAAAACAAATAGTAAATAAAAAATTCAATTTGAACGAAAATTATGACTATAATTTGGAAAATAATAATATTTTAGAAAAAAAAGAAGAAACTGATTATAAATATTGTCCGCATTGTTATGAAGAATATTATGGAAATACATCAACACAATATGTAGTTTGCGGTTATAGTGACATACATAATGGTTATAATTGGACTGGATGTCAAAAAGATTGGTGTTATAAATGTGGAAAAAAACTATGTAAATCATGGAATGAAAATAAATTATACTTAGAACCAAATAGAATTCACGATTCTGAATGTTGTAAAAATCATTCAAAAAAAACAGGCGATAATTATGACAATTATTGCATGTGTAGTAATAAATATATTATGAGACACAGAACAATTTAGATTATATCCCACTCATCAACATCAATATTAGATCTAATTTTAATAATTTTGGATTTATTCGGGACATTAAAAAACGATTGAATAGTTTCTTGTTCGTTAAATTTCATATTTATTTCTTCTTCATCATATTCTACATCATATTTATCTAAAATATCCAAAATATTTATTTCTTGATTATCCATTCCTTCAAAAATATTATTCTTGCTTTTATTTTTATTATTCCTTTTATTCAAAAAATAATCGCAAAATTTATCATAATCATTTCTCAAAAAAGCACTGGAATATTTCTTCAATGCAATAATAGGAACATCATCATAATTAATATTCCAATCATTTTTACACATCTTATTTTCAACCGAAACTATTTTGTTGGAAAGATATTCTTTTCTATATCTTTCTAAATTGTTTTTACAATTTGGAAACAAAATATTTGCCAATATCTTTGCTTGTTGTTTGAAAGATCCACATTCTCTTGGAGACCACTTATAAACTAATGAAGAACAATCATCAGATTTCATTAAATTAGCTAAAATATTCATTTCTATATTCTTTTCAACACTTTCATCTGAAATATTATATTTAGCCATAATATTTAAATCATTTATACATCCATACTCAACGGCGAGTTTTCTTATATTTTTTTCATAAGTTTTCAAACAATTATTTTTCAAAAATAGTAACATAAGAAAACTCACTTTTTTATCTCCCTTTCCATTTTTAATATCTCTCATGTAAAACATAAGTTTTAAAAATAAAATAGGCGATTCAAGCCATGAATTATAAATATAATCATCAAGATTATTTTCATCTGTGTTTCTGTCGGAAAAAAACAATTTTGCTATATTTTGCATTTTTGTATTATAATATTAGATATAATTTTTTCTTTAAATATTATTTCGGGGGCGCGTTTTTTTTTTTTTTTTTTTTTTATAATAATATATATTATATAGAAATATATAATTATTATAATTGTATAATTATCTCACAGCCCAAAAACTATTTTCAGTTTCTGAAAATACATTTTGTATAAATTTGCTATCAACCTTGCTCACAACCAATATAAATTAAAATTTTAAAAAACAAGTTTTTTTTTTCAAATTTGCAACACCAATATAAATAATACTTAAATTAAAACCACTCCTTTATCGCTTTCAAATAAAATTTAAAATTATTGCTGTACGTTTTATGACATGGATTTATGATTATTATCCTATGTCTTGTAAAAATTAAAAAAAAATATAGAAAAATAGAAAATAGAAGTTAATTAGCGGAAATTAGTAGAAATAATTATGTTTTAATAATTTTATTATTCTATATCGAGTATAAAATAATAATTTATTAAAAATTCAGAAGAATAAAATAATGTTCTTTCTGATTATAATAAATAATATAATAAATAATATATAAAATAATTATTAAATTTATTTATAAATATGTTTTTTTGTAATTTTATGATTATCACAAGTAAAAATCCTTTATAATATAAAAAATCCATCACATAAGTGGGATTTTGCAATATGAGGGAAGCAATGCAATATGAGGGGTTCGTTATTATTTGCAATTTGTATTTAAAATTATTTGCAATTTGTATTTAAAGTTAGAATTCATCTTTATTTTTTAATTTTAGTACTATTGAGCCTCCTCTTCAAGAACGTGATCATAACTTTTTTTTCAGTAAAAAAATTGTGTTCTGATGATTATCAAAAATTGTCAAGTTCTAAATAACAGAAATATCATTCTTTATTTAATTATATTGCTTTGATAGTGAAATAATTTTTACTTTTCATAATTACAATAAATATTGTAAAATAGTAGTTTGATTATTGTCATTTGGATTTATTATTATTGACAAAATATAACTTTATTTACAATAAATTCAATATTTTTTTAAATTTTATTAAATTTGAATAAAATAGTTATTGTCATTATATAGGCTAACTTTAATTCAGTTTATTAAATTTTTAAATTTGAATAAAACATAATAAAAATAATTGATATAGTTTTTATCTTAATATTTTGTAAATTAAACATTAACTTAATAACCTAATAATTGTCATATTTTCTAAAAAATATAACAATTTATATCCTACTTTTTGTCTATATTTTCGAACTTACTTCTTGCAAACTCATTATTAGCTTTTGACTTATAAAAATCAAATTGCTTCATAGCTTCTCTATTATTATTTATATCAGCTTTCTTTACAGTATCATATTCAACACTATATTTCAGTCCCATTATAAATAAAAATATTCGTTTGTTCTTATGTATTATAATAAAAATTGATAAATAATATAAATAATATTTATACAATATTATTATACACATATGACAAATATGGAAAATAAAGAACAAGACATAAAAATAAATGCAAGAAACTATCTTGAAACTTTTACAAATAATGATCATTTAAAAATAGATAGTTTTATAAATGGTTCGAAAATATTTTTTGATAGTGACAATTATCCCGTTTTCTATGAAATGAAAAAAAAAGAAAATACATCTATTTTCAACACAAAATACGATGTTTTATTTTCTAATAATATTGAATTTCCAAGTATGGAATATGGCTTTCACTATTTTATTCATCAATCAAAAAATTATTTCAATATAGAAACATCAAAATTTGAAAAAAGAAAGAAAGTATGGCATGTAGTAGAAAAATATAAGCCAACTATTGATAATTATGAAAATAATATTGAAAATTTTGCGAAAGAATTCTTTTCACAACAGGTAAATCCGGAAATACAAATAGTTGATGAAAAGTTTTATAAAGCATGGGAAATATTTCATTATTTTGATATTATTAATAATAAAAACGATTTTTCATCAGCACACTTATTTGATGGAAATGGACATTTTACACAAGCTACAATGCTATTTAGGAAAGTATTTTTTGGAAAAGATTTTGAAAGTGGTGATAATTATACAGTTTTAAAAGATATTGATATAGAAAAAGTTCAATATGGTGAAATTGATGAAAATTTAAAAAAATATATTAGTAAAAATAAAAAAGAGCCGGGAACTTATGATTTAGTAACTTGCGATGGCGGATTTGGAAAAATGAATGAAAATATGTGTGAAAAAGAAATGCCAAGATTATTATGTAACGAAATAAATACAGCCATCAATTTGCTAAAAAAAGGCGGTAGTTTTGTATGTAAATTATATGAAACTTTTACAAAAATCACAGTTAAATTTATTTCAATATTACTCGATATTTTCGCAAAAGTTTATATTATAAAACCATTTACTTCTCATTTATCAAGTAATGAAAAATACATAGTTTGTTTGGGCTATAAATATGATAAAGATGACAAAAATAATATTGTGGTTAAGAATATTATTGATAAATTATTAAAAAAAATGGATTTACAAAAAAATAATGTCGTTGATATTTTTACTGATTATAGTAACTCACCGGACTTAGTAGAATGTGTCAAAAAAATGAATATTGGCTTTTCAAATTACCATTACAAACATACAAATCATATAGTAAAATATATACGAGAATCAAGATATTTTGGAGATGAATATCATGAATATAGAACAAGACAAATGCAAGGAGCAGAATATTGGAAAACATTGTTTTTATCTAACGATTTAAGCGAAAATAGAAAAAAAACAAGGGAATTACTTAACTATTCGTTAAATTTTAAATAATTACTTTTTTAATTGCCTTTCGAATTCTTCTTTACTACCATACTTTGGATAAATATATTCAGAATTCATTTTTTCACACCATTTTTTATGTGCATCATCTATGTTAGATTTTCCAGCTTTAACATTTTCCAACTTTTCAAACATATCCAATAATCTATCCAAATTAGCATACCTTTGTGGTTCTAACATCAAATTAATAATTCTCAAAGAATTAATTCTGTCGATATATTTATGAACAATAATTTTTTCAAATTCCTTCACATTTTCCTTTTCCAACTTTTGCATTTCCGGTGTTTCAATATCCTTCAATAAATCACCAATATGCAAAAGAATTTTATCTAAGTCAGGAATGGCATTTGCATCCATTTTTGTTGTCATACTATCCATCATTTCTTCATTTATTTGCTGATTTCCCATCAATTCCTTCAAAGAAATAGAATTACTCATTATAACTATTTATTTATTTATTTCTTTATATAATATATCCATCTGCCAGCTAATTTCTCTTTTGTAATTTTGTTTCCATTATCATCTTCTTTTCTATCATAAATTTTATATTTATATGGAACTTCCAATTTTTTAGGGGCAATTCTTTTAATATTTCTCGGAATTTTTAATTTTTCATTTTCAAGCATTTCAAATAAATTAGAAAACAAAACAAATTTTATTTGCCCATATAAATTTTCAATATCTTCTTTTTTTAAATCTCCACACTTTGTTTTTGGATTAATATTCGCCAAATATAGAGCTTCATTTCTAATATAATTTCCTATCCCACAAAATATCTTTTGATTTAATAATAATTCACCAATATTTTTTTTTGCATTTTCTAAAATATCCCCGAAACTTTCCTGTGTTATTTCATTTCTCAAAAAATCAAAACCTAATTTTTCAACAATTTCATCATGTTCTTCTTTTGTTTCTACAACAGAAACCTTCGAAAATCTCCTTGTATCATCCATATAAATATTCATATTTTCAAATTGAAATTCATATTTACATATTTTAGGCTTTTCAAATACTAACCATCCTGAAATCATCATATGTAAATGAACATAATATTTTTCAGTAATAATCCATAATAATTTTCCTTTACAATCTATGTCGATAACTTTCGCTTCCTCAGGCAAATCAACAACTGATTTTGTATTGGAAACAATATTCTTAAATATTTTTCCTTTTATTTTTTTTTTTAACAATTCTTTCAAGTAGTAAATTTCCGGACCTTCTGGCATTAATAATATATATTAAATTTTTTTTTATATATTTTTTATACGCAACAACACTTTGCACATATCTTACAAGTACATTTTGCTATTGCTTCAAATGGTGGAAATGAAATGATATCCCATAAAGTTTCATAATTATTTAAAACAGATCTTTCTGTGTCACTTATTTCGTAATCATTGATTATAATTCTATAAATAATTCCAAATATAATATATTTTACAACGTTACTTTCCAATTCATTTGTTGTTTTTACAACAGTTCTTATCATTTTAAATGAATTAATAGCAATAGAAACTATTTTTGGAATATCGCCAATACTAATGGAATAGTCACCGAAAGCATCGATAACATCTTTTTCTATTTTTTCAACATAAACAGAACATTCGAACAATTCGCCAAGAACTAATTTTAATTTTTTTTCGTCTTTTTCTTTCAATAATTTTTGAGGCTTTGAATAATCAAGCGTTTGTGAAATAGCATACGTATCTAAGTCTTTTTTATTATAACAATCAGATAATTTATGTCTTTCTTTTTTAGAACTCATACTTGCATTTGAACTTGTATTTTTTGGTGTTTCCATTATATATTTAACATATATTTTTTATATTGAATATATAATATATGAGTTATATCTTTGAAAAATTAAAAAAATCAGTGGATAATGTTTATAAATTAATGTCAGAAGAAGACAAGTCCATAATTGATGCAAAAATAGATTATATAATTGAAAATTTCAATTCTACATTTCAAAACAAAAATTTAGTAAATATTAATTCAAAAATAGATTATAATTTAATAGAAAGTGTTTCTTGTAATTTAAAAAATCCAAAAGGGTTTAAACATTCTGAAAAAATATTAAAAAAACTAAATTTAGAAGAAAAGTATATTCTTAATTTTCAAAATTCCAAAATAAAAATTACTGTTTATCATGACAAAAACGATGATAAAACTATTTTTAATAAAAACATAAAAAAAATATTTGTAAGAATACATAATTTATTAGAATTATACAAAAATAAACAATATATTTATTTTGGAAAAAAAAAGTCCATTCTTGATTTTCATTTTGTTTTTTATTTATATAGCAATCCAAGAAGATCTAATAAAAATAAATTTGGAAAAAAATATTTAGAAGAAATGGCTCATGATGAAGAAAAATGTTTTAATGTATTTAGCGGACAAACCATTGCGGATGATAATTTAATATTTACATCAAGATTAGAAGAATGTATAGGATTATTAACACATGAAGCTTTACATGGAGCGGGACTAATTTATATACCATTTAATGGCAAAACAGAGAAGAATTTCAATATTTTCGAAATGGTTACAAATGCTTTTTCAAGTATTATTCATTCATTTTTATCAAGTATTGAATATAATATTAATATTAAAAGTTTATTGAAATATGAGTTTTATCATGCAATTTTACATTCAGCAAGAATAAAGATAAATACAAATATATCTATTTTTGAAGTTATGAAATCAAACAGTAATGCAAATTGGAATCAAGAAGCATTATTATATGAATATGTAAATGGTAGATTATTGATTTTGTTATTTTTAAATTTAATAAAAAAAGAACATAAATATATTTTTAATAATTTATTATCTTTGAATTCTGGATGGAAAATTGGAGATGAAAAATATGAAAAAGATATTATTGATATTATAGATAAATTACATAAATTTGATTATTTAGAAAGAAATAAAGAATTTAAAACACTTATTAGTATTGGAAATATTCATAATATATTTTATAAAAATATTAAAAATAGTAAAGTAAAAAATGACAATAATTTTATCCAACAATATTTTTTATTTGATCCACTTGAAGTAGAAAATAAGTATATTATTCCTGATTTACATGGTGGTGGAAAATAATATTTTGTTCTTATTTTATTATATATGAATAAAAAAAAATGGGACACCTTAATTCATAATGGATTATTATTTCCAGAATTATATAAACCACATAATATTCCTTTAAAATATAAAAATAAATTAATTAAATTAAGTCCAGAAGCAGAAGAATATGCAATGTTATATGTAAAATATTTAAAAACAGAACATATCAACAATGAAAATTTTAATAAGAATTTTTGGAATGATTGGAAAAAAATAGTTAATGAAAAAAAAAATAAAATAAGTAGTTTTTCAGATTGCGATTTTTCCAAATATGAAGAAATATATTATAAAAATAAAAATAATAATAATAATAAAATTTTTGATGAAAAAGAAGAAGATAAATACAGATATGCATTAGTTGATGGTAGAAAAGAAGAAGTTGGTAATTTTAAAATTGAACCACCAGGAATATTTATTGGAAGGGGAGATAATCCAAATATCGGAAAAATTAAAAAAAGAATATATCCATCTGATGTAACTATAAATATTAGTGATAAAAATAAAATTGATAATATTGGATGGAAAAATATAATTAATGATAACACAGTAGAATGGATTGCTTCATGGAAAGATGATATTACACAAAAAACAAAATACGTTTGGTTAAGTCAAAGTTCAGAATTTAAAACACAAAATGATATTAATAAATTTGATTTAGCAAAAATGTTAAAGAAAAAAATGCCCCTAATTAAATATATAAATAATTCTTTATTAATAAGTGAAAAAAAAAAAGAAAAACAAATAGCAACTGCTTTATTTTTTATTGATAAACTTTCCCTAAGAGTTGGTGGAGAAAAATCAGAAGATGATACAGATACAGTTGGAGTTACTACATTAAGAGTTGAACATTTGAAAATATCAAAAGATAATATTTTGGAATTAGATTTTTTAGGGAAAGACTCAATACCTTATAAAAATAAAATATTAGTTGATGATATTATTGGAGATAATATAAGGTCTTTTATTGATAATAAAAATAACAAAGAACAAGTATTTAATTTAGTAAAATATAGTGATATGAATAGCTATTTACAAAATTTAATGACAGGATTAACCGCAAAAGTATTTAGATCTTATAATGCTTCAAATTTATTTCAAAAAGAACTGAATAAAATTATAAAACATAATGATTTAGATGTCAAGAAAAAAAGTAACAAAGAAATAATAGAAGAATATAATATTGCAAATGGAAAAGTTGCAAAATTACTTAATCATCAAAAAAAAATAAAAAATGATGGTAAAAATAATATTTCTATTACAACAAGCAAGGAAAATTATATAGATCCAAGAATTTCTGTAACTTTTGCAAAAAAAATTAATATTCCAATCAGTAAAATTTTTACTAAAAAACAACTTTCTAAATTCAATTGGGCATTAACATATAATGATTATGTTTTCTAATCATATTTTTCCCTAACTATTTTGCATTTTCTTAAAAATATAACATCACTATCTTTCTTTTTATCTTGATATTTATTTTTAAATAATAATTCAATTATTTGATCTACTTTTTCCACATCATAATTTAAAACTTTTATTTCCCCTGTTCTCATATTTATTATTTTGTATTTCATTTCTAAATATGCTTCATTATTTATCTTATTATGTAACCAAGAATATATCACCAATTGTAAAATATGTTCATTAGATATATTTCCACAACATTTTATACACCACAAACATTTACTATTAATCGCATGATATTTTCCTTTTATACTAATTTTTCCATATTCTTTATGATCATAAATATATTCACAACCATTATGCATTATAATATTGACTTGATATTCTGAGTCTTTTTCTATATTTTTTTTTATATTTTTATGACATACTTTTACAACATCTTCTTCCAACCAATCATATTTATCTATTTGATTTAATTTAGATAAAATATTTTCAGTAAGAGCAATATATAAATTACCCAAAATTAAATAAACAGATATTGCATTATTTTGATGTTTCTTTAATTCATTTTTTTTCTTTTCAATAAAAGACTTATTTTCTTTTGTTTCATTTTGACAAATATTTTCCACAACTTTTTGTATTTTTGACTTTCCATCTCCAACATGTGCTTCAAATATTGAAGATATTACAATAGAATTCAAATCACTAACATCTTCTGTCAAACCATTTTTAGTTTTTATTACTGATGGAATTTCTACTGTATTTTTTTTATCTGGAAAATTTTCCGTAATTATTATTTTATTTAACAAAGAAGATATTTCCCTCATAATAATCTCCCCTAAATATGCCGTTAAATCTATCACAGTAGTACTATGTATTTTGCTTACATATTTTACTTCTTTATTTTCTTCTTTTTTATTATTTTTTTTAGGAATTTCTTTTGTATAATCAATATATTGTAAATGTTTATAAAAATTTTCTGGTTGTATTTTTAAAAATGACAAACTTTCATTAACATCATGTTCTATTATATGCAATATTTCAGAAGACCTTGTTATTGCTACATATAATTCCGCTGGACAAACAAATCTATTTTTATCTTGTGCAAAATAATCAAAATAAGAATCATCAAAACCATACACAAAAACAATTTTCCTTTCTCTGCCTTTTGATTGATGATAAGTAGTAAAAACAGCTTTCCCTGCTATAATTTTTTCATCTATTCCGTCTTCTTCATTTCTTGAAAAATAAACAGGTATATTACTTTTTACCATAATATTTTCTAATTTTTTAACAGGATTATTTTCTTTTTTTAAAGTAGGTGCTAATACAAAAATATCTTCCGCTTTATATCCATTTGATAAATAATATTTTATTTTTTTAAATAATTCGAAATGAATATTATAAATGCTTTTTTTGTAATAATATATCTTATGGTTGCTATTTTTATTTGAAACAATTCTATTATCACCAAGCATAACATTATTTACAAACCATGCTATTTGTTTCGTAACTCTAAAACTTTGGCTCAATTCTAAATTTTCAAAATTATTTTTATTTCCCCAAATTTTACTTGATAGAGTTAAAAATCTTGTATCCGCATTCTTAAACTCATATATTCCTTGTTTATTATCACCCAATATCAAAATATTACCATTAAATTTTATATCTTTCAAAAATTTATATATCAATTCAAAATAATTAGGTGTCATATCTTGAACCTCATCTATTGCTATAATGTCATAATTATATTCTATATCACTTTTTATTTCCATATTATTTTCTAATATTTTTATTATTTCATCATCAGTAAAGCATTGCGGATAATAATATTTTACACATAAACTATGATATGTATGTATTTCAACATTTTCTATATTATTTTTCCTTATTTTTTCCCTTACTTCTAATTTTAATTGTTTATTGTATGTAACTTGCAAAATCTTTTTATCTTTATTTTGTTGTGATATAAATATTAAAGTGCTTGTTTTTCCAGAACCTGCTACTGCATTTACATTAATATTACTATTAGATATACCATTTATTATCATTTGTTGTTCTTCTGATGGTGGAAAATCCATATTTATTATTTATTTATTATTTTTTTTTTATATTATTCAACACAAAATAAATCTTGTGAATTCCAAGATATAAGTTGTTTTTCTTCTTTTTTTTCACCAGAAATAAATTTTTCGTAAAAATATAAATAAATTGCTTTTATGAAACTTATCATTTTTTATATATATTCTATATAAAAAATTTAATATTTATACTTCACAAAATAACATGAAAATATAATATTTACCAAATTTTACATATTGAAAAGATGTTTCATATGCGTATTTCTTTTTCTCTTCATAACTCAAATTATTATAAATTCCATTTTCATAAATATCATTCCGTCCTAAAAACATCAATAAATTCAAATGTAAATTTTCAAAAAACTTTTCATTGTTTATTTTAGAAATCGCTCCAATTTTACTAAAATTTTTTTCTACATTATAATTAATTTCATTTGAATAATCAATATCAAATTCAATACTAAATGGTGTAAAAAACACAGGCAGAGAATTATTAGAATTTTTGTATAAATATTTGTTCATAAAAATAATAGCTTGATTCATATTGGGAAAATTTAATTGTTCTTCTGACCATAACATTGATATCATACCGCCACATTCATGCAAATTTTTTACCGTTCCATAACAATCCATAATTTCTTCAAAAGAAAGATTTCCATTTTTTGCTTTTACAATAATTTCTTGTTTCCAATAATAAATAACATCTTCAAAAAAATGAAAATCTACATTTGATTGTATAACTTCATATATATCTGTTAATTGTAAATCCATAAAAAATTATACTCAATATTTTTTTAAATGTTTGTAATTTATATATATGCCCGAAATAATATTTAGCGATTTTCCTGATTTTAGACCAAATCTTACACCACGAGAAATATTCAAATCAGGAGCATTTGGTGGAACATATTGGAGACCTATACACAGTAAAATAACTGAAAAAAATTACAATAATATTCATAAAAAATATCCAAAATCATGGTGGAAAAATATTCCAGAAAATTATTTAACATCTGAATGGAAAGATTATGATAAAAATATAAATAAATATGGTGTAAAAGTAGGTACAACTCTTGAATTTTGGGAAGAAAAAAATTGGATTTCCGAATATCATCCATATGGTTGGGTTATGTGGTATTGTGATTTTTATAGGGGAAAACGTTGCCCAGATGATATTAGACAAATTAACAGATGGAAAAAAACGGCAGGACCTAATAGTCGATTTAGATTATGGCTAATAAATCTAATTATAAAATCTAAATCTAAATATAATGATTTTACTATAAGTCCTGCTATAAGACAAACATTATTACATTGGGCTTATGAATTAACTCTCAGCGATTTCAATAGTGTAAAAAATAAGAAATAATAACTTTTTAATTTTCTTATTTTTTTTACTATTACTCTCCATAAATTATAAAAAAAATTTGAAATTTATTTTGTAAAATATATAATTTTTTTATTAAACTATCTATTATATAAAAAATGTCACTTTCTACTAATTACAAATGTGATTGCTGTTCATTCAGTTCTCAATGCGAATTATGTTTTAGACACCATATGTTAAGCGGGTATTTATCCATGGATGAAAATAAACATAAAATGCACAGAGCTTGGGCTAGTGATGAACATGATTTGAAACTTTTTTTTGACAAAGAAAATTATGGCTTATGTTCAAAATGTATGAACAAATTATAAAAATATATATTTTTTTATAAAAATTTAAAAAAAATTGAAAAAAATAAATTATCAAACGCTATATTTTAATGTTTAATAATATAAAAATAGAGTTAAATATTGAACGTCAAATTTCTATAAAAATGATCAAAAATAAATATAAAAATACTGTTGAAATAGGACAAAAACGTGATTGGAAAGCAGGTGATCCTGACACATGTCCTATTTGTTTGGAAAATATTGATGAAAAAACAACAGTTGTCCAACTTTTATGTAATCATGTGTTTCACTATTCTTGTATAGAAAAACTTATTAAATCAATTGCTTTTACGCAATATAGTTTAAAATGTCCATTATGCCGTTGGAAACCAATGAATGACGAAGAAAATTTAGAAAATTTAATAATATCTTTATTGAAAAAATCACATGATAACTTTTATATTGTAAAATCAATTTTGTTAGAAGATGATTATATATTTGTTCTTCCACTCATTATAAAATTTGGATTTTTTGATAAAGAATTATTAAATTTATACTTTCAAAAAATTTGTGAAAAAACAAAAATAGAACACCAACAAAATTATATTTTTGAACTATTTGAATCAATATATGAATACATGAAAGAAGTTGAAAAAATATATCCATTTGCAAAAGAATTACCGCAATTTTATGACTTTTATTCATCAATGATGTCCGATTTTATAGAAAATAAAAACGAATATTTGAAAGAATTTTTTCAACAATCACATCCATCATTTTTATTTCAAAAAGAATTTTGTAGTATTTTTGAAAAAAGCAGAGAAAAACTTACTCCAATTTTTAATCATATACATTATGCGATGGTTCTCTAAATTTATTTTTTAATTATTAAAAAAAAATTAAAAAAAAACAAATCATTAAAATTCTTACTTTTTATAATTATTTTTAACTAACACTAGAAAAGTCACAGTTTCTGTACTTTATTGAAAATGAGCGGCGAAAATATCCGATCTTCTAGCATGACTGGAAATTGTCGTTTATGGAAAAGTGATGATGTTGATTCATGTTCAATATGTTTAGATCCTTACAATGAAGAATCACGTATTCATAAACTTCCATGTAATCATATTTTTCATTGTGAATGCATAAATAAAGTTGTCGAAACGGAAATGAACTCTCAAAATGTATTTAGATGTCCATTATGCCGTTGGACACCGCCTGGACAGGAACAAAAACCACAAAATCCAACAGTGGAAATTTTGACTGATCTAAGTATTGATATTGATCAAATTTTACAAATCCAAAGAGTACGATATTCTCCTGAACCCATTCTTAGATTACCAGAACTTATGGCGAATGGAATTTTTAATTACAGATTATTAAATGAATATTTCCAATTAGTAAGAACTAAAACAATCCAAGAACAGCAAAGATACATTATGGATTTAACTGGAAGCATTTTTAGCTATGTATTTTTCATTTCGCAAATTGCTCCTCTTGCACAACAATTGTCAGCTCAATCCTTAGATTTCAGCCTTGATTTAATTTATGGATATTTAGAAGGAAAAATAATTCGAACATATTTGGAAATATATATTCCGCAATCACATCCGGCATTTCAATTTGTATTGGTGATTTCACACATTTTTGAAACAAACAGAGACATAATTGCTCCAATTTTAAATTTACTATATGTTCCGCTCTTATTGGGACATATGTTAGAAAGCCAATCTTAAAAAATTATTTTTTAATTCTAATAAAATTTAATAATTTTTTAACTTTTTTTATTCCACCACATCGATAAATAATGGCAAGTATCATTAAAAGAATTTGATAAAGAACTTGAACTTTCTATTTCATTAACCAAAGTCACTTCAATATCATTAGAACACAATCCTTTCATAAATCTATTTTCTAATTTTTCTCCATAATACTTCCAATCTATATGTTTTTCATCGCCAATCATTTCATAATGACTAATTATAATATTTTTATATAATCTCATAACATCATAAGTATGGACAAGATTTAATTTAAATAATTTATAATATTTTCCATTTGTTCCGCCTAAAAAATCTATCATATCATTTGTTATTTTTATATTAGGAGCTCCTAATATATTTGTTATTGGATTTTCTAATAAATATCCATAATCAATATTAAATATTTGTCCTTTTTTATTTATCATAATATTATCTAAATGTCTATCTCCCAATCCTAATATATATGATAAACAACAACAATTTGATAAACTTGTCATATATCTCATCTTTATAACATCCATTAATTCTCCATTATTATTATCGGCAATATAGTTTTGTATAGTATAACCATTATCATTTATTTGTCTTAGAGTGATACTATCTTCAACGAATTCGATAACGCCAATATTTTTATTTAACATTTTTATTTCATAAGTAGGAATATTTTCAAAATTATTAGACATACTCATTTCTTGTTGTTTGAATTTTTGCATCAATAAATATATCAAATTAGATATTAGCTGTTCTTTCCTAAGTGTTTGTTCATTTTTTACTAAAAACTTTACTTTTTTTGTTTTTTTTTTTGTTTCATTTTCAATAATAACATCAAATAAAATAGGCTTGCTATTACTTTTCATCACTGTAATTTCATTTATTTTTATAATTTTCCAAGAATAATCAAAAGGATATAATATTGGCAATTTTATTTCCTCCATATTTTTTGTCAAAATAAATGTTTCTTTCGTTTTTTTTATTTCTGTTTTTGTTTTTGTCTCAATATTATTATCAAAATATTTTTTTACAATATCAGATAAATTTATTATACCCATAGATTTTTCTGACAAAGACATTTTATATGTAATTTCATCATATAGAGAAAGTATATTTCCAGTTCCTATTATTACTACTTCTATTATTTTAAAAATAAAAAAAAAATTTATTTCTGTGATACATTCATTTAATAAATGTGACAATGATAATACAAAAAGTGGAACTAAATTTTTTATTGTATTTTTATTTTTTGTATTTCCCATAAATTCACAAGCTATTTTCACTATGAATTCCATTATTTTTTTTTCTTTCCAAAAAATATTTCTTATTTTACTATTCAAAATATTTACAAAATTTAATATTTCTATAAAATCAAATATATCGTTATTTAAATTACACTTTCGAGAACACATAAATGTCCAACATTCTGTTTGATTTTTTAAACTTTCATCATTATATGTATAACTAAAATCTTTTATTTTATTTTCAAAAAACATTTGTAACTGTATTTTTATTATATGAATTTTCCAATTAGGATGATTATACAATTTTTTAGAATTTAAAATAATATTTTTTTCCCAAGAACAGTCGTATAATTTATTATTTTCTCTATATTGAATATTTCTAAATTTAGATAACGAATGAATACCCGCATTATGCCAATTCTTATTTACCGCCAATATTACTTGCAGAGTTTCTAAATCTAAAAATTCAGCTATTTTTAATATATAACTTATATTTTTTAAATTTACTATTTTTGAATAACAAACACCACATACTAAATCATCTTTTGTATTCCTATATAAACTCATTATTTGATGTTTATATGATGTTTCTGGTATTGGTTTTTTTATAAAATTTGGAATACTAATATATTGCTTACAACAATTATCGCAAAAAACACATCCACAAGCTCTACAATGATGTTTCTTTGTAAAATATCCAAATTTAACAGAACATGTTTGACAATTAAATATAATATTAGAATCAACCCATTTTTCAATATATTTTGGATATATATTGCTTAATACTGTATCTATATCGATACTTTTCTTATTTTTTTTATTGTCAATATATACTGAAAAACTATTCATAATTATTATTTATTTATAAAAAAAAAATTGATTTTTTAACATTTTGATAAACCCATTTTATAATATATTTTAACTAACGCTAAAAAAGTCACAGTTTCTGTACTTTATTATTTTACCAAACAAACTCTCAAAGACTTTTAACTAAAAATTAAAAAATGCTTCCAACAAAATTTACTGCAAGTTCAAAAACTTCAAAAATTGATGACTCTTTTTGGTTTTTACAGTTCATTATCACAAATTTTACTGTAATGGGAAGAAAATATGATTCAAAAGAAAAATCCGAATATGGTATTGCAGTCTGGAAAGACACTGAAACAAGGATTTGTGAAATTGGAAATACTATTCAGTTGATTTTATCTCAAAATGAAACAAAAGAAAAAATAATTGGAGAATTGTGTGATCAACTTATTGCAAATCTAAAAACAAACAAGAATTTAATTTTTCTTGTTTTTACATTTGTGTTTGCACACATTTACGAATTCTTTGAAATTTGCCCGGAATTAAAAATTGTTTTTGAAAATATGATTATTTTTGATAATACTGCTCTTGAAAAAGGCACCAAACTATCGAGAGATTATATCAAAACTTACAACTTAATATCAGAAGAAGAAAAAGATATCGCTATTGTTCAAAAATTTTCTGGAAACTCAACTTTCTTCCCAGCCTTAAATATGTTAAGAAAC
>Ga0169931_10003585_pt1 | contig 24579 bp, 26 predicted proteins | sample Kivu_15m_20L_FD_129675 | JGI IMG/M metagenome (GOLD analysis project Ga0169931, IMG submission 129675) | Freshwater microbial communities from Lake Kivu, Western Province, Rwanda to study Microbial Dark Matter (Phase II) - Kivu_15m_20L... | ecosystem: Environmental > Aquatic > Freshwater > Lake...
CGATTACACCGATTTCTATGCCTCGATTCACCATGCGACGGCGGTGGGCCGACTTTTCCGGCCAGATAATCCGCTCTTGCCCAATTACAAATGGGTACCCATTGGCTATCACGGCCGCAGTTCCACCCTGGGGGTCTCTGGGGCAGAGATCGCACGACCCTCCGGTCAGATCAAGCCCTCGGAAGGCCCGCCCGTTTTTGGCCCGTGTCAGCGACTCGACTTTGAGCTTGAAGTGGGATTCTTTATTGGTCAAGGAAATCAGTCGGGATCGCCCATCCCTATCGCCCAGGCCCACGACCGGTTGTTTGGCCTCTGCCTGCTCAATGACTGGTCCGCACGGGATATCCAGTCATGGGAGTACCAGCCCTTGGGGCCCTTCCTCTCGAAGAACTTCGCCACCACGATTTCCCCCTGGATTGTGACCCAGGAGGCCCTCGCGCCATTTCGAGTGGCCTATGAGCGTCCGGCCGACGACCCTACACCTCTTGATTACCTGGAGGACGAGGAGAATCGCCGCCGCGGCGGGTTCGATCTACATCTTCAGATTTCCATTCAAACGGCAGAGATGCGCGCGCGCCACATGCCTGCACATGTCTTGGCAACGACCAATCTCCGCTATTCCTACTGGACGGCTGCGCAGTTGATCACCCATCACGCAAGTAATGGGTGCCTGCTACAGGCCGGCGATCTGTTGGGATCTGGCACTATGAGTGGCCCAGACCCTGCCGAAGCGGGGTCCTTGCTCGAACTGACCAGAGGCGGGAAAGAACCGCTTACTTTGCCGTCTGGTGAGTCACGACGTTTTCTGGAAGACGGTGATGCCATTGAAATTGCCGGTTTCTGCCAAAATGCGTCAGCAGTACGCATCGGCATGGGGCGCTGCCGAGCATCCATCCGAAAATAAGGGCCGGCAGGACCAACGGAAAAAAGAGGCGCGATGCAGATCAGTACAACCCAAGTGGCCATCGTGGGGGCCGGGCCATCGGGGCTCTTATTAGCGCATGTGTTGGCCCAAGCGGGTATTGCGGCGGTGATCGTGGAGCGTCAGTCGGCTGACCATGTATCGGCCCGTATCCGCGCGGGTGTGCTCGAAGATGCCACGGTTTCTTTTCTCACAGAGGTGGGGCTTGGCGCGAGAATGCAAGCAGAGGGGCTGCCTCACGACGGCTTTACCCTGATTTATGAAGACCTTGCCCCGTTACGTATCGACCTTCAGGCCTTGGCGGGGCGATCGGTTATGGTCTACGGGCAGACCGAGGTCACGAGAGACCTGATGCGCGCCCGTGAGGCCCTGGGCCTGAAAACGGTCTATGAGGCACAAGACGTCGCGGTGCACGACATCCAGAGCAATCGTCCGAGCGTTAGTTACCGGCTCGCCGGAGAGACGTATCGGCTCGAGGCCGATTTTGTAATTGGCTGCGATGGCTACCATGGCGTCTGCCGGGCGACGGCAAAGGCAACGGGTAGCCTGCGTGAGATTGAGCGGGCCTATCCCTTTGGCTGGCTGGGTCTGCTGGCCGATGTGCCGCCCGTTTCGCACGAACTCATCTATGCCAATCATGCCGATGGCTTTTATCTCTGCAGCATGCGGTCTCCGACGCGCAGCCGTTATTACCTCCAGTGCCGGCTCGATGAGAAAGTCGAAGATTGGTCTGATGATCGGTTTTGGTCGGCGCTTGCCCACCGTCTCGGGCCCGATCGGGCTGCGGCCCTCGTCCAAGGGCCCTCTCTGGAAAAGAGCATTGCACCCCTGCGCAGTTTTGTGGCTGAGCCGCTGCGTTTCGGGCGCCTGTTTCTCGCCGGCGATGCGGGCCATATTGTGCCGCCCACCGGTGCGAAAGGCCTGAATCTGGCGGTGGCTGATATTCGTGTCTTGTCCCGCGCATTGACGTCGTTCTATCAGTCAGGCTCGGAAGCGGGCCTCACGGGGTATTCCGATCTGGCGCTTCGCCGCATCTGGAAGGCCGAGCGATTCTCTTGGTGGATGACCAGCCTTCTCCATAAATTCGAAGGCCAGACACTCTTCGATCGTCGTATTCAGGCCGCGGAGTTCGCCACCTTGGCGGGCTCCGCGGCTTTACAAAAAGCGTTGGCGGAGGCCTATTTGGGCTTGTTTGACGAAAATTGATGGATCTTGGGGGAGGGGGAGCATTAGAGAAAACCAGAACATTGGGTCTTAAAACTAGAACCGCCGCTGTTTAGCGTCTATGCTCAGCGGTAGAAATATTTATACGGAGAGGAGACGTTGTATGAAATTTAAAATCGCCGCACTTGCCGCTGGGTTGGCAATAGCAGGAGTCAGCGCCCAGGCACAGACCATCACCCTGAAAGTTCACCATTTCTTAGGGCCACAGTCCATCCAGCACACAAAGATGCTCGGGGACTGGTGCGCCAACATTGAGCGTGACTCCAATAAGCGGATGAACTGCCAGATCTTTCCCGCGATGCAGCTCGGTGGCGCTCCCCCGCAGTTATTCGACCAGGCCAAAGACGGCGTGGCGGACGTAGTCTGGACAGTAGCTGGGTACTCTGCGGGCCGCTTCCCGAAGTCGGAGATTTTTGAGCTGCCTTTCATGATGACCAATGCAGCGTCTACGAGCCGCGCAGCATGGGATTTCGTGCAGAAGCATGCCCAGGATGAATTCAAAGACGTGAAACTCCTGGCCATCCATGTACATGGCCCGGGCAATATCTTCACCAAAGATAAGCCCATCACAAGCCTCAACGACTTTAAGGGCATGAAATTACGGGCACCGACGCGCCTGACCAACAAGATGCTTGCCATGCTTGGCGCCTCTCCGGTGGGTATGCCCGTTCCTCAGGTCCCCGAGGCATTGTCGAAAGGGGTGATTGATGGGGCGGTCATTCCCTACGAAGTGGCGCCGGGTCTGCGGGTGCATGAGCTCACGAAGTTTGTGGCGGAGCCTGATCGCGGCATGGAGGCCCTCTACACCACAGTGTTCTTAGTGCCCATGAACAAGGCCAAGTACGATTCGCTGCCGGCAGATCTGAAGGCAGTGATCGACAAGAATTCCGGTCGGGAGTTCTCGGCTTTCCTTGGGCAGACCCAAGAGGGCAACGATGTCCCTGGGCGTGAGACATTTGCAAAGACCGCGGGCTTCACCATTAACAAGATTCCCCGTGCGGAGCTTGAGAAGTGGAAAAAAGCTATTGATCCGCTCTACACCGAATTTACGGCGGATATGGTTAAGCGCGGCTTTGACGGTAAAGGGCTGGTCTCCTCGGCCCGTGAGCTCGTGAAGCAATACACGAAGTAATCGTGCGTGATAAGAAGAGGATGTTGTGAAGGCATCCTCTTCTTTTTTATGTGTGTCGACACTTCCCTTTTGTTGCCGCATGCTCATCCCAGTAAAGTAGCGGTATGAGTGAGCAAGTCTCTATTTCTGAGTTTGTGGCAGACGATGCCCTGGGCGCTCTGCTCTCCCGACTCTGTAAGATTTTTGCGGTGGCCTCGGGCGTGGTCTTGCTCTGCATGGCCGCGATGTCCCTCGCCAGTATTCTGGGGCGGGCGATTTTTACTAAGCCCATTCTCGGTGACTACGAGATGGTGCAGATGATGTGCGCGGTTGCGGTGAGTATGGCCTTGCCGTATGCGCATTGGGCTAATGGACATGTGATTGTCGATTTTTTTACGGCGAAGGCTCGCCCTGCGGTGAACCTCTTTCTCGACAGTGTTGCAGGCATTCTGATGAGTCTAGCGGGCGCCATTATGTGCTGGCGGCTCGCAGTGGGCATGATCGATCTGCGCAAAAATTTTGATTCTTCGATGCTTTTGGGACTACCCACCTGGTGGGGCTATGCACCCATGGTTCCATCCTTTGCGCTGTTAAGTGCAGTGGCGCTTTACATCACGGTGATGCGTCTACGTAGAGGTATCCCATGACCGGGTTCGAATGGGGTGCGGTTATGCTGGCTGCCCTGCTGGTGGCCTTGGCGCTACGCATTCATATTGGAATCGCCATGCTCATGGCGGGGTCGGTTGGTTACATCTATGTGTCCGGGCTCGCCCCACTCTTGAACTATTTCAAGACTGCAGCCTACGCGCGTTTTTCTATCTACGACTTGTCGGTCGTTCCCTTGTTCCTTCTCATGGGGCAGTTTGCAACCCATGGGGGACTCTCTAAATCGTTGTTTCGTGCTGGCAATGCCCTCGTGGGCCACCTGCGTGGCGGTATGGCGATGGGCGCGGTAACGGCCTGTGCGGGCTTCGGCGCCATCTGCGGGTCGTCTTTAGCCACCGCCGCCACGATGGGTCAAGTCGCCCTTCCCGAGTTGAAAGCCCACAACTACTCAGAGCGGTTGTCGGCTGCGGTTCTCTCCGCAGGTGGAACCCTCGGGATTTTGATTCCGCCCTCTATCCCGATTGTGATTTACGCGATCATGACCGAACAGAATGTCGGCCGCATGTTCCTCGCAGCCTTCATACCAGGCATTCTGGCTGCCATTGGGTACATGCTGGTAATCGCCATCATTGCCCGCGTGAGCCCCCAAGACGCGCCCGCGGGTGAACGCATGGCCTGGGGAGAGCGGTTTCGCGCGCTGGCGGATACCTGGCCGGTTTTACTGATTTTCTCGGCGGTCATCGGTGGCATCTATAGCGGCATCTTCACGCCCACCGAGGCGGCCTCGATCGGAACCCTTGCCACTGCCTTTGTGGCCTGGAAGACAGGGGGGCTGAAGGGCAGAGGTTTTCTCGATTGTATTTATGGGGCTGCTTCCGCAACCGGCATGATATTTCTCATCCTCTTGGGTGCGGATATCTTGAATGTGTTCCTCGCGCTCACCGGCTTAAACACCGAGCTCGCGAAGTGGGTGGTGAGCATGGACCTGCAGCCGCTCGCAGTGCTCTTTGTCATCATTCTGATTTATCTCATTCTCGGCTGTGTGATGGACAGCCTCTCGATGATTCTCTTGACGATTCCCATTTTCTTTCCGGTCATCATGGGCATCGACCTCTGGGGTCTCGATCCTGAGTCGAAGGCCATCTGGTTTGGCATTATTGCGCTCATGGTGGTCGAGATCGGGCTCATCACGCCGCCCGTAGGGATGAATGTCTTCATCATTAGTAGCATGGCCCGAACGGTACCCATGACAGAGATCTTCAAGTACGTGTTGCCCTTTGTGGCCTCTGACATTCTGCGCATTGTCTTGATTGTCTTTGTGCCAGGGGTTGCCCTCGTGGCGCTGAAGATCTTCCCCAACTAATGACCCCCTGGGAGGCACGCCTCTCCCTGGCCTTTTCTTCGCCGCGAGAGGGGTCCACCGTGCTGTCCGATCGTCAGAGCGTGGGTCCGATGGCGGTGCAGAAGATCCTCTACCCCGAGGGGCCGGATGTGGCCCATGCCTTTGTTCTGCATCCGCCTTCAGGAATTGCTGGGGGCGATCATCTGGCGGTGGCGGTGCAGGTGGATGCGGGTGCTCATGCCCTCGTGACCACGCCGGGCGCTACGCGCTGGTATAAAGCAAATAGCCGCAAAGCGCATCAGCAGGTGGTATTAGCGGTGTCGGACCATGCGTCTCTAGAGTGGCTACCGAGTGAGAACATTTTCTTTGATCAGGCCCAGGCCGAGATGAGAAGCACGGTCTTACTGGCGCCTACAGCACGTTTTATGGGCTGGGAGGTCATGCAGTTTGGTCAGCGTCACGCCCTGGACTCTTTCGACCACGACTGGGATGCGGCACACGTCTCGGTGATGCAGTCCATCGAGATTGCCGGGCAGTGTGATTGGCAGGAGTCTGCGCGATACACCGATGAGACAGTCGCACAGCGCTTTTCCGTGCAGGGTACGGCGGGCTATCCGGTAGTCGGAACCCTCTGGGCCTATGGACCCGATAACCTGCCAGAGTCCGACCGAGAAGCCTGGGCACAGCAGATGGTCTTCTCCTCAGACGTTCGATCGGGCTGCACCCAACTGCCTTCAGGGCTCGTGGTTGTGCGTGTTCTTGCGAGAGAAACCGACCGAGCGCGCGAGTTATTGATGCGCGCCTGGGCGTGGCTGCGGCCTTGGGCCGTGGGTAGGCCCGCACAGCCGCTTAGGATCTGGGCCACCTAACAGCGTTGCGGGAGAAAAGGGGCTTAGTGCCCCGCGAGCATATAGTGCTCGACCCCCTCAGACTGGAGGGCCGCGCGGTCTCCTTGTGCAACCACCGCTCCCTTGCGAAGAACGAAGAATTGGTCTGCCAAGCCCCGCGCAAAGGCAAAGTATTGTTCGACTAGAAGGACGGTCATGCCGCGTTGGTCCACGAGTTGCCTGAGGGTTTCGCCAATCATCTGAATGATATTGGGCTGAATACCCTCGGTAGGCTCATCCAGAATTAAGAGACGGGGGCGTCCCATCAGCGCTCGGCCGATAGCTAACTGCTGCTGCTGTCCGCCTGAGAGGTCCCCACCCTTTCGCCGGGCCATCTGTTTGAGTACAGGGAAAATGCCATAAATAGCTTCTATATCTTCGGCCGCAGCCTTAGGCTGACGCGACGCGATGATTAGGTTCTCAGAGACCGAGAGCCGAGGAAAAATCTCACGTCCTTGAGGCACATATCCAATACCCGCCCGAACCCGAAGATGAGGGGGATGCGTATGCAGCGCTTGGCCTTCAAACCGAATGGTTCCGGCCGAAATGGGAACGATGCCCATAATCGCCTTCATGAGCGAGGTCTTTCCTACCCCATTGGCGCCCAAGACGACTGTGAGCTGACCCTTCGGAACACTAAGGGAGAGCGCCCGCAGAATTCGGCTACTGCCATATCCTTGTTCCAGGCCCTCGATCGAGAGAATGGGCTGAGCACTCGGGGATTCGCTCATGGCAGGCCTCATCGTCCGAGATAGCTTTCAATCACCGCCGGATCAGCCTTCACCTTCTCCAGCGTGCCCTCTGAGAGAACCTTACCCTCCGCGAGCACCGTGACCTTTCCGAATGCGCCCGACAAGCTTTGAACAAATCCAATATCGTGCTCAATCACCATCATGGAGCAACTGCCGCGTAGTCGGTTCAAGACGATAGCGAGATCGCGGGTCTCTTCATCACTCATACCGGCTGCAGGCTCATCGAGAAGCAGTAGATCGGGTTTTTGCATCAGTAGCATTCCGATTTCGAGTCGCTGCTTCTCTCCGTGCGACAGATCGCCTGCGCAGTCTAGGGCGCGAGCCATGAGGCCGACAGTGGCTAGACACTCAGAGATCGCAAGCTCGAGTTCTGTTGACAGGCCCACGGGAAGCGCTGCCCACCAGGATTTATCCTCCTTGCGTGCCAGTTGTAGATTTTCCCAGACCGCAAGCGCCTCAAAAATTGTCGGCTTCTGAAATTTTCGCCCGATACCCATCTGGGCAATTTCCGATTCTGTGTGATGGAGTAGGTTGATTGACTGCCCTAGGTAGACCGTACCAGTCACCTTCGCATTGCGGGGGCCGGTCTTTCCGGTGATCACATCCATAAGAGTCGTTTTTCCCGCACCGTTGGGGCCAATCACGCAGCGCAGTTCTCCAGGCTGAAGGTAGAGGTTTAGCCCCTGAATTGCCGCAAAGCCATCAAAGGACACATGCAGATCTTCAACATAAAGAATTTCATCGTGTGACAGATCGATGGTCTTCGACTGGAAGGCGAGATAGCGATTGGGCCACTGGGGGCTCTTCTCTGGCTTCTTCGGGGGCGTGGTGGCGTGGCGCATTATTTTGCAGTGCCCCGTTTTTTGAGAACCCCTTGCAGGCCTACGATGCCTCGAGGGAGAAAAAGGGTTGTAAGGATAAAGAGCGCCCCCAACAGAAAGAGCCAGTATTCCGGCAGGATGCTGGTAAAGAGGGTCTTTGCGCCGTTGACCGTGAAGGCTCCAATAATTGGGCCAATTAGGGTTCCGCGGCCGCCGATCGCAACCCATATGGCCATCTCTATAGACTGGATCGGGGCCATTTCACTCGGGTTAATAATGCCGACCTGGGGAACATAAAGGCCACCAGCGATGCCACAGAGCACGGCAGATAGGGTCCAGACAAAGAGCTTGTAGGGCAGCGGATTGAACCCGAGAAACATGGCACGGCCTTCGGCATCACGAATGGCCTGGATGACTTTTCCGAACCGGCCGCGCATGAGCATGCGGCAACCGATGAAGGCAGCGAGGAGCGCGAGAAAGCTCAGCACAAAGAGCGTTACGCGCACCTCTGGTGCGGCAATCGGAAAGCCCAGAATGCGCTTAAAGTCGGTAAACCCATTGTTTCCGCCAAAGCCAGTTTCATTACGAAAGAAGAGCAGCATGGCTGCGAAGGTGAGTGCCTGGGTGATGATCGATAGGTAGACCCCTTTGACGCGGGATCGAAAGGCAAGATAGCCAAAGACCAGTGCGACGAGGCCGGGAATGAGCACCATCATCGTGAGGGCCCAGACGATCGAGCTGCTGCCGGCCCAGAACCAGGGCATTTCTGTCCAATTCAAAAAGACCATGAAGTCGGGAAGAGCGCTCTGATAGACGCCGTCGGTTCCAATCTGACGCATGAGATACATGCCCATGGCATAGCCGCCTAGGGCGAAGAACAGCCCATGCCCAAGACTTAAGACGCCTGCATAGCCCCAGACGAGACCAAGAGCCAGACCTGCCAGGCCATAGCAGAGGATTTTGCCTAAGAGCGTGAGCCCATAGGCAGAGACGTGAAGAGGGTGGTCTGGCGCAAGGGTGAGGGCACAGACGGGAATGATTACGAGTGCCACGGCACTCACGCAGCCGAGGGCCCACCAGCCGGAGGCAGGCAGGATCGGTTCTGGGGCGGGGAAACGAAAGGACATCAGAGCTCTGCGCTTCGGCCCTTGAGGGCAAAGAGACCAGAGGGCCGCTTCTGGATAAACAAGATGATGAGCACCAAAATGGCGATCTTTGCCAGCACGGCGCCGAGGAAGGGCTCCGCAAACTTACTGGTAATGCCCAGACCGAATGCGCCGACCACAGCGCCTGCTAGCTGCCCTACGCCACCGAGTACCACGACCATGAACGAGTCGATGATGTAGGCTTGGCCGAGATCGGGGCCGACGTTGCCAATCTGGGAGAGTGCTACGCCACCGAGTCCCGCGACTCCGGTACCCAGGCCAAAGGCCATGCTGTCCACCCGGCGCGTCGCAATGCCCACGCAGCTGGCCATGGTGCGGTTCTGGGTGGTCCCTCGAATGAAGAGACCCAGTTGCGTGCGTGTGAGCACGAGCCAGGTGATAAGAAGCACGGCCAAGGAGAATCCAACGATCACCAGCCGATTATTGGGAATCATGAGTCCCGGAAGCAGGCTTTGCAGTGGGGTGAGCGCACCGCTCATCCAACTGGGATTGGCGACCTGGACATTCTGGGCACCGAAAATCACCCGAACCGCCTGCATCATAATCAGGCTCAGCCCGAAGGTGGCAAGCAGGGTTTCCAGAGGCCGGCCATAGAGGTGACGCAAGATAAGCCACTCGATCACAAGGCCAAACCCGGCACAGACCAAGAAGGCACAGGGTACCGCGATCACCAGATAGAAGTCGAACCAGTCGGCAGGCAGATAGGTTTGAAAGAAGACCTGGACCAGAAAGGTCGTGTAGGCGCCGAGCATCAGGAACTCCCCGTGGGCCATATTGATGACCCCGATAAGCCCGTAAGAGATTGCTAGGCCAAGGGCGGCCAAGAGCAAAATACTGCCAAGGCTCAGACCGGTGAAGAGCGTATTCGCGATCGCCCCGCGGGCACGTTGTGCAGCAATAGATGCGAGGGCGTTGTCGATTGCCAACGTGAGAGAGGAATCTTGGCTGTCAGCACGGGCCGATTGAAGAAAAGACTCCGCCTGGGGCAGACTGTAGTTGCTTATTGCCTCGATAGCGCGCTTTTTCTCAAGAATGCTACCGCGCGCATGGGCCTCTTGGAATTGGCCGATAGCGGTGAGTAGGGCCAGCGCAGTCTGCAGGTCTGTGCGCGACTCCTTGTCGCGTGCGGCCGCGACCGCGGTCATATCGACGCCTTCGGGCGCATCGAGAAGACTCTTGATGGCCTGACTGCGGCGATCGGGATCGTCTGAAGTCAGAGAGAAGCGGGCGAGCAGCTGGTCAAGTTCTGCGCGTAGTCGGTTATTCAGGACGGGGTATTCCGGATTAGTGGGTTCTCCTTTGAGTCGTTGCCCGGATCTCACCGATATCGCCGCATCGTCGGTCTGAACAAAAATATCGGTACCAACGCGAAAGAGTCTCTCGTCCTGTAAGGCCAATAAAATGTCACTGATCGGGGGGGCGGGCAGCGCGCCAAGTCGGCGCAGAGCCGCACTACGTTGCTCGAAGTCTTCGAGAAAAATCCCCTCAAGCGCTGCCCAGGTGGACGCAGAGAGCGTCATGACCGCCGAGGCCGTGGCCGCATTTTTTTCCTGCGTGGCCTCTTGGGCCTTCGCCCCCGTCGTTAAGGCGACAAACACCAGGCCTGCCAGTGTCAGGCAAAGACGAACCCATTTCATGGTGAAGGCTCTGGTGCTGTCGCGTTTTTTGTTGAGAAGGAAGCGGGGGACGAAGTACAAAAAGACCAGTCGTTAGGCCACGCGATCGGGCTTACCTGCGTTACCCGGAATAAACGGACTCCAGGGCTGGGCACGAATGGTCTTGGGAGTCTGATAGACGATGCTGAACTGTCCGTCGGCACGGACTTCGCCGATCATCACGGGTTTGTAGAGGTGGTGGTTGTCGCCCATCTCCAGTTCGAACCCGCTGGGCGCCTTGACCTTCTGACCGTACATGGCTTTCCGAACTGCATCGACCTCAACCGACTTTGCCTTCTCGGCAGCAGCCTTCCACATCCGCATGCCTACGACGGTTGCTTCCATCGGGTCGTTGGTGAGTGGCTTGCTAGCGGCGCTGAGCTTCTTTGCCTTGGCATAGGTCGCCCACTGCTTTTTGAATGCCTCGTTTGCCGACCCTTTTACAGACATAAAGTAATTCCAGGCCGCAAGGTGCCCTACCAGAGGTTTGGTATCGACGCCGCGGAGTTCTTCTTCTCCCACGGAGAAGGCAACTACGGGGACATCTTTGAAGCGGTATGCCATTGGGGCGCGTGATCCGAGCAGCAGGCCTTGGGGGCTGAGCGCGCCTATGGCGCTTTCTCACTGGGGCCTGCATGTCGGGTCATTCCTCTCCCAACTTGTTTTTGTTCAGCCGCCCATTTGCGTGCACAGGTGTGCGTTTTTGAACAAAACGCACCGAAGGGGGGCGTGCTTCTAAGGATCTAGGGAAGACGCGCTGCGGGATTTTTGAGCGGCCCCAATTTTGCTTCGGGAAGAATAGAATTCCGTAACACCACACCCTGACCGTTCTACACAGAAGACCGAAGAGACTGACGCGATGGACCTGACCCCCCGAGAGAAAGACAAGCTCCTGATCTTCACTGCATCGCTATTGGCCGAACGCCGGCGGGCCCGCGGGCTCAAGCTCAATCTTCCTGAGGCCACCGCGCTCATTACTGCGGCCATTCTGGAAGGCGCGCGCGATGGCAAGACGGTGGCCCAACTCATGGCCGAGGGGTCAAAGGTGCTCTCTCGTGACGAGGTCATGGAGGGCGTGCCCGAGATGCTTCCCGATATCCAGGTGGAGGCCACGTTTCCGGACGGTACTAAGCTCGTTACTGTCCATCAACCCATAGTCTAGAAGAAGGAGAGAGAGCCGATGAACAGCGTATTGGGGCGCATGGATGCCCTGCTTTTTGGTGCAGGTCTGGCGCTTCTGTCTTTCCCTGCAATCGCCCACGAGGGGCATACCCTCGATCTCCTATCGGCCTTCCTCGCGCCCCTCGCGGGCTGGGACCATCTGCTGATGGCGGGCCTTTTTGTGGCGGTACTGGTGGGTATGGTTCGGGCCATGGCAAAAGCGGTCAAGCGTAAAACACGTACGCATAGGGGCGATGACCAATGATTCCTGGCGAGGTGGTGACTGTAGGCGAGCCGATCGAGATCAATGTCGATCGGCCGGTGGTTCAGGTGGATGTACTGAATACGGGAGACCGTCCAGTCCAGGTGGGCTCCCATTTTCATTTTTATGAAGTCAACGATGCGCTCTCGTTCGATCGTGCATCCACCCGTGGCTTTCGGCTCAATATTGCTGCGGGCACCGCGGTACGATTTGAACCCGGTCAGAAGAGAACTGTCGAGCTGGTGGCCGTCTTGGGCGATCGCCGCATCTATGGCTTTAACGGTCGTGTCATGGGAGCCCTCTAACAATGACATCGATCTCCCGTAAGGCGTATGCCGAAATGTTTGGTCCCACCGAGGGTGACCGTGTTCGTCTCGCGGATACCGATCTCTGGATTGCGGTCGAGAAAGATTTCACACGCTACGGGGAAGAGGTGAAGTTCGGAGGTGGGAAAGTCATCCGCGATGGCATGGGGCAGAGTCAGCGCCTAAGCAAAGACAGCATGGACACGGTGATCACCAACGCACTGATCGTGGATCACTGGGGCATTGTGAAGGCCGATGTGGGTATCAAGAACGGACGCATCGCGGGCGTGGGCAAGGCGGGAAATCCAGACATACAGCCTGGCGTCACGCTGGTGATTGGCCCTGGCACGGAGATCATTGCCGGAGAGGGCATGATCGTGACCGCCGGCGGCATCGACGCCCATATCCATTTTATCTGCCCGCAGCAGATCGAAGAGGCGATTTCTAGCGGAGTGACTACCATGATTGGGGGCGGCACCGGCCCGGCCACGGGCACCTATGCCACCACCTGTACGCCGGGCCCCTGGCACATCCAGAGCATGCTGTCGGCGGCGGAGGCCTTTCCCATGAATCTTGGCTTTCTGGGTAAGGGCAATGCAAGTAAACCGGGGCCCCTGCAGGAGCAGATTCGGGCGGGGGCTATGGGCCTCAAACTCCACGAAGACTGGGGCACTACGCCTGCCGCGATTGACTGCGCCCTGTCGGTTGCCGACGAGATGGATATTCAGGTGGCCATTCACACCGACACACTCAATGAGTCGGGTTTTGTGGAAGATACGATCCGGGCCTTTAAGGGCCGCACGATTCATACGTATCACACCGAGGGGGCGGGGGGCGGCCATGCCCCAGACATCATTAAGGCAGCCGGCCTGCCGAATGTTTTGCCGTCTTCCACCAACCCCACGATGCCCTATACGATCAACACGATTGATGAGCATCTCGACATGTTGATGGTCTGTCATCACCTTGATGCCAGTATTGCTGAAGACATTGCCTTTGCCGAGAGCCGTATTCGACGAGAGACTATTGCCGCCGAAGACATCTTGCACGACCTCGGCGCCTTCTCCATGATGTCGTCAGACTCGCAGGCGATGGGTCGGGTGGGGGAGGTAATTCTGCGCACCTGGCAGACCGCCCATAAGATGCGCGTGCAACGGGGGAGCCTCGCCACGGACCCCGCCACCTCTGACAATGCCCGGGTGAAGCGCTATGTGGCGAAGTACACCATCAACCCCGCGATCAGCCATGGTATTGCTCAGCATGTCGGTTCTATCGAAAAAGGCAAGCTTGCCGATCTCGTGCTCTGGCGCCCTTCGCATTTTGGGGTGAAGCCTAGCCTCGTGATCAAGGGCGGCATGATTGCCTGGGCCTTGATGGGAGATGCCAATGCCTCCATTCCGACGCCGCAACCCGTGCACTACCGTCCGATGTTTGGTGCCTTCGGCCGTGGCCTGAAAACCTCGGTGACTTTTGTCTCTCAGGCGGCTCTTGCGTCCGGCAGCCTCGATCGCCTGGGGCTTGAGAAGCCGCTGCTCCCAGTGGAGAACTGCCGGTCGGTGAAGAAGGCTGATATGGTGCATAACCATTGGCAGCCCACTATTTCGGTAGACCCCCAGACCTATGAGGTGGTTGCTGATGGCGAGCACCTGCGCTGCGAGCCGGCCACGGTCTTACCTATGGCGCAACGCTACTTCCTTTTCTAAGTCCTCCTATGCGGGTGTTTAGTCTTTCGCCTGGTCATACGGCCGCTCCTTTCGATTGCCTTTTTCTCGACTTTGAGACGCGAAGTAAGAGCCGTTTTAAGGCGAGGCTGATGACCACTGGGGAGGAGGTGGGTGTGCTGCTGCCACGTGGAACAGTGCTACGCGGTGGAAGTATGCTTTTCGATGATGTTGGCGATGCGGTGGAGGTTGTGGCAGCTGATGAGTCGCTGCTACGCGTCGTGGGCTCCCCCTATGACCGAATGCGCTGTGCCTACCATCTGGGAAACCGGCATGTGCGGCTAGAGGTACGGGAAGACTATCTACAACTGCAGTTTGACTCCGTGCTTGCCGACATGCTGCGCAATCTGGGTGTCGTTCCCGCGGTGGTCTATGCCCCCTTTGAGCCTGAGGCAGGCGCCTATGGCGGTGGGCATCAGCACGGTCACGACCGCACCTTTGAGGAAGACTATGCCTTGGCGCAGGCCGCGTTCCAGGCCCACGGGGAGCGCTCGTAACTTAGCCGAGGGATGGCAATAGCGCGGCAGGCTGGCGATTGATCTTGTCTTTGGCCGCATCGGTCAAAATTCCCAGAAACTGACGCGCCGCCCCAGAGAGCGCACGCCCATGCGGGGTGACAATATCGATGCTCGCGGCGCTACAGAGGCGATCCGTAATCGGGCAGGCCGAGAGGCGGTTATTGCTCACCTCACGCTCGAAAACGATTTCTGGCAGGCAGGTCACCATGTCGGTCTGAGAAACAATCTGCTTAATCAGTAAAAGCGAATCCGATTCGAATGCAATGTGGCCTTCCACTTGATGCAGTCGCAGGGCCTGTTCGATGAGTCTACGAATGCCGAACTGGCGTGTCGGCAGGGCAAGCCGTAGGCCCGAAAGGTCGCTGAATGCCGCTAGGCTTTTTTGAACCGCGGGATGATGGCGATGTCCCACAAGGTGCAGGGGTTGCGGAATACGGGTTCGTAAGACGAGGTCATCGCGTGAGGGACAGTTAAAGGCGATACCGATTTCGCTATCTCCGCTGCCGACCCGGTCGGCAACGTCGTTAGAGCCGCCGACGACGACCTCAAAGCGAATCCCAGGAAACCCTTCGGAGAACCGGGCCATGAGGTCTGGCAGAAAACTAATGGTGGCGCCTTCTACAGACGCGATACGTACTGCCCCATGGCGCAACTCGTCGATGTCCTCGATACGCTGTAGTAAGGCATCAATGTTTCGGTTGTTCTCTTCGATGTAGATATAGAGCTCCTTCCCGACCTCGGTAAGGTGCATTCCCTTGGCAGACCGAATGAAGAGCTTGGTGTCTAAAAACTTCTCGAGTTGATTGATCTGACGGCTCAGCGCACTGGGTGCGATCTCGTGTTGATCTGCTGTGACCCGAAGCGAGCCCGATCGGGCGACCTCTGCAAAGTGGCGAAGCACATGGGGTTGGAGCATGTCGAAAAGTTATGTTCCAAAAAGTAGAACACCAGCTTCCAGTATATAGAATTCCCGTGGTCTAGCCACCTGGATACACTCGGCGCGTGAGAACTCTTTTGGTCTTTGGTGTCGCAATCGTCTAAGGAGGCGGATATGGAAAACGAAAAGTCGGCGGGAATTACCCATCAGCGGTCCTGCGGTCGCAGGGCATTTCTAAGGTTCTCCGCGGCAGTGGCCGCAGCATCGGGTGTCTTGCTCTCTGCGCCGGTGCATGCACAAGAGGTTATTAAATTTGGTGCGCCCCTACCCATCACCGGCCCCCTGGCGCCAGAGGCATTAAAGCAGCAGCAGGGCTATGACCTTTGGGCCAAGCAGGTAAATCAGGCAGGTGGTATTTCGGTAGGTGGTAAGAAGATGAAGGTGGAGATTGTCTACACCGATTACCAGTCCAACACCCCCCGTGCTGTACAGGCCACCGAGCGACTCATTACCCAAGACCAGGTGCAGTTTGTCTTTGCGCCGTTTGGCTCGGGCGCCGCGAAGGCAGCAAGTACGGTGGCAGAGCGCTACGGTGTTCCCATGATTGCGGCGACTGCCTCGTCTTCTCAGGTCTACGATCAGGGCTATAAGTTTCTGTTTGGTACGTTTACGCCCAACGACACGCTGACCAATCCCCTGGCAGACATCATTCGACAAAAGGCTCCCGATGTGAAGCGGGTGGCGATTCTTGCGCGCAACGATCTTTTCCCGTTGGCGATTGCCCAAGAGATGGAGAAGTCTGCCAAAGATCGGGGGCTTGAGGTGGTCTTCTTTGAAAAGTACGCCATCAATACCCTCGACCACTCGGCCGCGCTAGCACAGCTCAAGGCCACCAATCCGCAGTGGATTTTTGCAACGGGGTACACCAATGATCTGGTGTTGATGCGCAAGCAGATGGCCGATCAACGCATTGAGGCCCCGGTGGTCACGATGATTGCTGCACCCGCCTACCAAGAGTTTATCGATGCGGCCGGAAAAGGGGCAGAGAACATTAGCAGCGCGGCCTGGTGGCATCCCGCCGTTCGGTATAAGGGCACCGATATTTTTGGGGCCACCGAAAATTATGTGCGGCTCTTTAAAGAGGCCTACAAGGCAGATCCTGACTACGCCCATGCGTCCGCCTCGGTCTCTGGCGCGCTCTTTCAGATGGCCATTGAGCGGGCAGGCAGTATCGATCGGCAGAAGGTTCGTGACGCGCTGGCGAGCTTAAATGTGATGACCTTCTGGGGGCCGGTACGGTTTGGCCCGACAGGCCAGATTACCTCGCTCGAACCGCCGGTCTTCCAGATTCAGGGGGCAAAACCCATCGTGGTCCATCCTGCCGCGATCCGGCAGGGAGACCTGCGCCTGGGTGTGAAGTAATCCGCACGCTGGTCTCTAAACGAAAAACGACCCATGTTTGCCCTTCAGGTACTGGTGAACGGACTGGTGTTGGGATGCCTCTATGCCTGCATCGCCGCTGGCTTTTCCTTGGTCTGGGGGGTGTTGAATGTCATCAACATCATGCATGGGTCGTTTATTGTGCTGGGCTCGTATCTGGCCTGGATGTCCTATAGCGCCATCGGCCTGAGCCCCTGGACCACCTTGTTGATTGCCGCGCCATTGTTTTTTGCGGTGGGCTATCTCATACAACGCGGTATTCTGAATCGGGTGATTGCGGCCCCGGTGTTGGTGACCCTCACCCTCACCTTCGGCCTGGACCTCATTCTCAACAACAGCATGCTGCTTGCTTTTAGTGCCGACTATCGCAAGCTCCTGCTCGACCCGCCGCTGGGGACACTGGCGTTTTCCGGCTTGGTGGTGCCTGTGGATCGTGTTTTGGCCATGGTCTTGGCCCTTATCCTCACCTTGGCGCTCTATATCATTCTGCGACACTCTCGGGTGGGGCGGGCGATTATTGCGGTGCGTATGGACCGTGACGCCGCGCTTCTGATGGGCGTGAATATTCGCACGATCTACGCGGTGGCCTTTGGCCTCGGGGCCGCCATGGCGGGCTGTGCCGGTGTACTCCTAGCCTTGATTTTTCCGATTTCCCCGTTGTCTGCGGGCGCCTATTTGGGCAAGGCCTTTGTGGTCTGTGTGCTCGGTGGCCTCGGCAGTGTGCCTGGCGCCGTACTCGGGGGGCTTTTTCTGGGCATCACCGAAAGCGTTGGGGCCGTGGTCTTTGGCCCCGAGCATTCGGTCACTCTCTCTTTTGCGCTGCTCATCGTCTTTCTGATTTTTCGGCCCCATGGACTGCTGGGTAAGAAGGGCTACGAATGACGCGCACGAGTCTTCTGATACTCGCTGCGCTGGTCCTGGTATTGGCAGCGCTTCCCCTGGTCGGTGGGCCTTATGCCTTACGGATTGGCACTTTCGCCAGTATGTATGCGATCTTGGCGGTCTCCTGGAATGTGATTGGCGGTATGGCCGGCTACCCTTCTTTTGCAACCGCCGCATTCTTCGGCTTTGGCGCCTATGCGGGTGGTGTCTTACTTGCTGCGGGCGCAGGGCTGTTCACCGCAGTGGCGGCTGCGGGGGCGATGGCCTTTCTGGGCGCGGTCTTGCTGGGCGCGATCTTATTGCGACTGCGTGGGCATTACTTTGCGATTGCGAGCCTTGCGGTCGCCGAGGTCTTGCGTGAACTGACCAATGCGGCTACCGACCTCACGGGTGGTGGCATGGGACTGAATATTCCGCTGTCCTCCGTCGTGACTAGTGTGGAAGGTGAGGCACGGTTTTTCTTCTTTGCCATGTGGGTGCTTCTGGTGGTCACCCTAGTGGTGGTCGTGGCTGTGGAGCGTTCCAAGCTGGGCTTTGGTCTGCGCTGTATTCGACAAAATGAGTCGGCCGCCGACATGATCGGCGTGCATGCCACGCTGTATAAAAGTCTTGCCTTTGCGTTGTCCGGTATTTTTGTTGCCATGGCAGGCGTGCTCTACGCCGGGTGGGTGCATTACATCGAGCCGCCGGATGTCTTCGATATTCTCTATTCGGTCAAGCCCATTGTGATGGCCCTCCTGGGGGGGCTGGGCTCTACCCTCGGTGCGGTCATCGGCGCGTTTCTCTTTTTGGGTATTGAAGAGCTGGTCTGGCGTAATCTCTTACAGATTCATACCGGGGTCTTGGGGCTGCTGATCGTGGTTCTGCTCCTCTTTCTCCCAAAGGGCATCACCTCGTTTGCCGACACAGGTTTCTGGAAGCGACTGCGTCAGAAGGAGGGCAGACGTGACTGAGTTGATGCGGCTCGAGTCCGTCAGCCGACAGTTTGGTGGCTTACAGGCCCTGGAGAATGTCTCGTTGACCATCGGGCCGGGCGAGGTGCTTGGGCTCATAGGCCCGAATGGGGCGGGCAAGACCACGCTGGTCAATGTCATTACCGGCGTGCACCCCGCCTCCTCTGGGCGGGTGGTCTTTCAGGGGCGTGATATCTCCCGGTTAAAGCCCTATCAGACTGCGCGTATCGGCCTTGCACGCACCTTCCAGATTGTCCAGCCCTTTCCAGAACTCAGTGTGCTCGACAACGTCTCGGCTGCTGCACTCTTCTCGCAGTCGGGCAGTTCGGTGGCGCAGGCCAGAGCCTATGCCCAAGAGCAACTCAATTTTGTGGGCCTCTCTGGCCAGGCGAATCAGCCTGCTGCGAGCCTTACCCTGGCGATGCGAAAGCGCCTGGAGCTTGCAAAGGCCTTGGCCATGCGGCCCAAGCTGTTATTCCTTGATGAGGTCAATGCGGGCCTGAACTCCGCAGAGGTGGAGCAGGCTATGGCCTTGATTCGTCAGATTGCGGCCTCAGGTACCACCATTGTCTTGATTGAGCATCTGATGAAGGTGGTGGTCTCCGTCTGCAGCCGCATTGTGGTCTTACATAACGGCAGGCTGATTTCAGAGGGCAGTCCCAAGGAAGTGGTGCACGATCCAAAGGTAGTCGAGGCCTACCTCGGTAAGCGCTATTCCGATGCTGCCCGAGCCCATATTCAGCTGGCAGAGGAGGCTGGTCATGACAGAAAAGACTGATTTCCTCACGGTGCGGTCTCTGCGTGCAGGCTATGGCGAGATTACGGTCTTGTGGGGCGTTGACTTTCGTATTCCGCAGGGCCAGATCACAGCGCTCATTGGGTCTAATGGTGCGGGAAAGTCCACCCTGATGCGGACCCTCTCGGGCCTCATCACCCCCACTGAGGGCGAGATTGTCTTCGATGGGGTGCCCCTCGGTGGCCAGTCGCCTGCCAACATACTTGAGATGGGGCTCGCCCACGTGCCAGAGGGGCGGCGCCTCTTTGGTGCCATGACGATTGAAGAAAATCTCCTGATGGGCGCCTATTCCCGCGTGCGGGCAAGCCGGGCTGAGCTTGCGCGGGATATGGCGCGGGTCTATCAGATTTTTCCAAAGCTCTATGAGCGACGCAGACAGGCAGCGGCAACGCTCTCTGGTGGGGAGCAACAGATGTGTGCGATTGGTCGCGGTCTCATGAGTGCGCCGCGTCTTCTGATGATTGACGAGCTCTCACTGGGTCTTGCCCCGGTACTTGTGGAACAACTCATTGAATCGTTGACGACTCTGAACAAAGAGGGCCTGTCGATTTTTGTGGTCGAGCAGGATGTGGTAACGGCAATGGAAGTCTCTCAGACCAGCCTTGTGATGGATCAGGGGCGCATTGTGCGGCAGGGACCGAGTCGAGAGCTCTTGGCTGACCCATCGATCCGTGCCGCCTACCTGGGCGAATTGGCATAAAGGTCATGCAGAGCTGAAGTGCTGTGATCGCTGTGCATAGTATTGCTGGTGCGTGCGAAGCGCGCGCGTGATTGTGAGAGTGAAAAAATGGGGGGGGGTCGATGTCCACACAGGTTTTTGCGCCCGGGGGTTATCGCTATGTGCCTGGGGTTTCTCAATACTCAGCCGGCGTAGCCGCGGAATCTGGGTATGAAATTCATCGGGTGGTCTTCCGCCGGCCGGTTGCGCTCGATCGAGGGTTTGATCAGATAGAGGCCCATCTTCGATCATTGAACCGACCTACCGTAGCCTTTTGCGCCTGTGAGCTGCGATCGCCTGCACCCTTCACAGAGGAAGGCTTTCGGGCATTTAATGAAATTTACACCGGCCGGCTGAAAGACTGGCAGATCATTCGCAATGGCGTGAATCCGATTGCACGCAGCAATGTCTGCCCAGAGATGGATCCGCCAGCGGTCCCCAGCCTGCATGCGTTTTCTTACACGATGCCCGCGTCGGCGGCTGCTCCAGCCTCGTTTGTGATTGCGGGCAGTGCCGAGGCGCCCGAGGGTCATGCCACCTACAAGGAAGCCACCGTTGCGCTTGGCGACCTCTCTGAGTCGGGGCTGCGGGCCAAGATGCAGTTTGTCATTGGTGAGATGCGTCGTCGGATGCAGTCGTTGGGATACGACTGGCCCATGGTGACCGCCACGCAGATTTACACGGTGCACGATTTTCATCGGCTCTTGGCTGAGCAGTTCTCCCAAACTGATGCGTTGGGCCGCGGCCTCACCTGGCACTTCAACCGCCCCCCTGTTCAGCATCTGGAGTATGAGATGGATTGCCGCGCGGTCTATCACGAGCAGGTTTTGCCTGTCGCCTAGTCGTGCGCCGACCCCACACTGCGATTCTGGGGTTCGGTGCTATCGGCCGGGCCATACTGCAGGCCTATCCGATAGAACCTGACGCCCCCTGGTTACAGACTCTGGTGGTACGGCCAGGGCAAGAAGAGGCGGTTCGAAAGCAGGTAGACCCCAGGATTGCGGTAACTACAGCAGTTCCTGATGCCGCGACAGTGCTCCTGGAATGCGCAGGCCATGAGGCTGTGGCGAGCCATGTGCTGCCGGCCCTCGCGCGGGGGGTTCGGGTAGGCATGGTGTCGACAGGTGCCTTGTCCGATGACGTTCTTCTTGCCGAGTTGGATGCGGCGGCCCGCCACGGTCAGACCCAGCTGCATCTGTTGTCTGGTGCGCTTGGGGGAATCGACGCGTTATCGGCCGCACGCGCAGCCGGGCTTGATGCGGTGGTCTACACTGGGAGGAAGCCGCCTAAGGCCTGGATTGGAACCCCGGCAGAGCAACAGCTAGCGCTCTCGAAGCTCTCGGCGCCTCAGACATTTTTTTCGGGCTCGGCCCGCGAAGCCTGCCGGCTCTACCCCAAGAATGCCAACGTCGCAGCCACAATTGCCCTGGCGGGTCTCGGGCTCGATCAGACCGAGGTGCGCCTAGTGGCGGACCCCACGATCGATCGTAATAGCCACGGCTTTGAAGCAAGCGGAGTCTTTGGCGCGATGCAGGTGCATCTGCAGGTTCGGCCGCTTGCTGATAATCCCAAGACCTCGGCCCTGACGGTCTGGTCTGCGGTAAGATTTCTGCGATCTCAACAGATGGGCATCATCATTTAACGTTTCTTGTATCGAAGGCGTCTATGCGGGTTGTACAGGTGTCGGACTGGGAGGATTTTGTAGAAAAGACCGACGCCCTCAATGGCTGGGCGTTTCGTGGGGAAGTCTCGGCCCAGTGGCCATTGATGACCGCCATTGCCCGTCGCCTCTCGGCTTACTGTCCGGACTCTGTGCTGTGGCCGTTGCGAGAGTCTCGCGCCTTGCGCGTGTTTCGCCGCAAGGCCCACAACTACCTCACCGACAGCAGCGGTCTGTCTGACGATCTACGGTCGCTGGCTCTCATGCAGCACCATGGGGCCCCCACCCGTCTTCTCGATTTCACCAAGTCCCCGTATGTCGCAGCCTTCTTTGCGCTGGAAAATACCCAGGGAGATTCGGCGGTCTATGGCCTTAATACCCCGCAACTCTGGTCAGCGGCCCCTAGATTCGATCGGAGCCTGACCCGAGAGACCATCGACCCTCGACTCCAGGGCAACTACGAGCGCTTTTTTTTAAAGAATGTTTATCCGGTAGTCTGGGTCGGTGAACCCCTGGAGATGGACCGACGCCTCGTCTCCCAGTCGGGCCTTTTTGTGATGCCGGGGCAGATCCAGAAGACGCTGGGCGAATTGCTCGAGAGCTATGACCAGGGGGAGGATATGCTCGTGAAGTATGTTCTCCCGTTTAGCCTGCGCGCCCAGGCAATGCAGTCGCTGTATCGCATGAATATCACCTATGCCACCTTGTTTCCCGACTTAGAAGGGCTTGCAAGTTCTAGTGGTTACGAGCTCGAAGTGGTCTGGGAGAGTCTCGTGCAGGAATACCTTCTTACTGAGCAAGGACAGGGTTCTGGTCATTAACCTCCCTTAGTGGTGAAAGAGTTGCGACTCTATTTCTTGAATGACCCGGTCTAGCCCCGTTCCTGACTTGAGGTTACACATCACCCAGGGGCGGCCTGGTCGCATTCTCTCGGTGTCTTCGGCCATGACTTCGAGGCGCGCACCCACCATCGGGGCGAGGTCTGTCTTGTTGATGACCAGGAGGTCGGAGCGGGTAATGCCAGGCCCTCCTTTGCGTGGAATCTTCTCCCCGCCCGCGACATCAATCACATAGATGGTGAAGTCGGAGAGTTCTGGGCTGAAGGTGGCTGCGAGGTTGTCCCCGCCGGACTCAATGAAGATCAGATCGACATCCGGGAATTTCTGGACCATCCGGTCGACCGCCTCGAGGTTGATCGATGCATCTTCGCGAATGGCGGTATGGGGGCAGCCCCCGGTCTCCACCCCAAGAATACGCTCGGCGGGAAGGGCACCCGAGAGGGTCAGGAGTCTCTGGTCTTCCTTCGTGTAAATGTCGTTGGTGATCGCCACCAGATCATGGCGCGCACGCATGGCCTTACAGAGCATCTCTAGTAGGGTGGTTTTTCCGGACCCGACGGGCCCGCCGACACCAACACGTAAGGGAGGGAAGGGCTTGGTACGCATGGAGGTTTCCTGGGTGAGGTGAAAGGATCTTGAAAAAGTGAAGGATAGTGGTGAAGGGCGGTGGGCACGTTAAGAGCGAAAGAGCCGCGAGTACTGGATCTCGTGGCGGCTACTGAGAATTGAGAGCTGCACCGCCGAGGTTTGAATGTCGGGCGGTGTCTGGTCCACACACCGTTCGGCGGTGGCAATCGCTTCTTCAATCCAGACGGCCGACTGGGCCAGAAGCCGCTGACCAGCCGACTGCCCAAGGGGCACGGTCTTCATTGCTGCTAGCGTCTGGTTGTCGGCCCAGGCATAAAAAAATGCCAGCAGGCCGTCACGAGCAAGTACATGGTGTACGGCGGCTGCATAGGCATGCAGGCTAAGAAATGTCTCTGGGAGAAGATGCTGCAGGATCTCCTGCTCTTGCGGTGTTCCCCATCCTTGGCTTATTGCCACCTGCTTGAGTGACCAGCCCATCTGCTGCGTTTCTTGCCGTAGCTCAGCCGTGTCTCGACTAGCCCAAAACCAACGATTCCACTGTTGGGCAACTGCGGTGTCGTGCTCGCGTATTGCCCTGTGTATGAGGAGCCAGAGCGGGCCCTCACAGCATGCCAGATGCCGGAGGAGCCCCTGTTGCATCCATTGACAGACATCGTCTTCCGATCTCAGCAGACCGGCCTCTACGGCCGCTTCGAGCCCCGTGGAGTAACTAAAGCCGCCGAGCGGCATGGTAGGAGAGGTTAGCCGAAGCAGAAACTGCAGACCCGGAGTACCGTGCGGTGCAGTCTCTGTCATCGTCGACCCCTAGGGCGTGAGTACTTCTTCTTTGGCCTTTACGGGCTTGACCAGGTCTTCGCGCTTGATGCCAAGCCACATGGTGATGGGCGCCATCACGAAGATGGAACTGTAGATACCAAATACGATACCGATGGTGAGGGCGACCGCGAAATAGTGCAGGGCAGGACCACCGAAAATCAGCATCGCCAGCACCATGGTTTCGGTGGTGCCATGGGTAATGATGGTGCGACTCATGGTGCGGGTAATGGCGTTGTCAATCACTTCTTCCACAGAGGCCTTGCGCATGCGCTTAAAGTTTTCGCGGATGCGATCGGCCACCACCACAGACTCATTCACCGAGTAACCCAATACCGCGAGAGTGGCCGCCAACACCGAGAGCGAGAACTCCCACTGAAAGGCGGCGAAAAACCCCAGGATGATCACCACATCGTGGAGGTTGGCCACGATGGCTGCGAGGGCAAATTTCCACTCAAACCGCACCGCTAGATAAATCATGATCCCCACGATGACAAACAGAAGAGCAATGAGCCCATCGGTTGCCAGTTCAGACCCTATCTGCGGCCCCACAAACTCTA
>Ga0169931_10003586_pt1 | contig 24571 bp, 15 predicted proteins | sample Kivu_15m_20L_FD_129675 | JGI IMG/M metagenome (GOLD analysis project Ga0169931, IMG submission 129675) | Freshwater microbial communities from Lake Kivu, Western Province, Rwanda to study Microbial Dark Matter (Phase II) - Kivu_15m_20L... | ecosystem: Environmental > Aquatic > Freshwater > Lake...
CCCGCCAGATGGCGGATTGGGAGGAGCTGCTCGACGACGGGACGTTGGGAGAGGGCCGATTTGAACTCGTTGTAGAGGAGAAAGACCCCATCGATCGGGCTCTCCTCTGCGAGATAGTCGGCGAGGAGGGCCTGGGCGATCTCGACCGCGTCTTCCACGCGGATCTTCCCGGTACCGGTAATGCCGAGGTGTTCACGCCGAATGGTCACCGGGCGGCGCCGGAAGAAGTCGACCCCCTTCCGGCCGATCAGCACCAGCTCGATCGTCAGCTCTGGATGGCTCCGCAGATAGTCCTGAGCCGCTTTGATGAGGTTGGTATTGAAGCCGCCACAGAGCCCCTTGTCAGCGGTGATCACGGCCAGGACGATGCGCCCCGTCGGCTGCTCGCGCTCATGGCCGCTCAGCAGAGGATCGCGGTACTCGACCGAGCGGTTCCCCGCATCCCGAAGGATCTGCATCATCTTGAGCGTGTAGGGTCTGGCCGCGGTGACACGCTCCTGAGCACGGCGCAACCGGGCGGCAGCGACCATCTTCATCGCCTTGGTAATCTGCCGCATATTCTTGACGGCACGTACCCGGCGCCGGAGGTCCTGTAAACTGGGCATATTCGCTCCCGAAATCGACCAGGAGAAGGAGGCGGCGAACGGGATTACCCCGATTCGCCCCGCCCTTCGTGGCTAGGCCGCTGCACCAGCCGCAGACTGCGCGGCGTAGCGTTGCTTGAAGTCATCGAGGCCCGCGCGGAGCACCCCCTTCATCGACTCATCGATGGCGCGCTTCTCGCGCATCGCGTCGAGGAGAGAGGCGCCAGCGTTGTCGAGATACTTGTACATCTCCGCCTCGAAGTGGCGGACCTTGTCGACTGGGACATCATCAATGTAGCCGTTGGAGGCGGCCCAGATGGCAATGACCTGCTTGGCGACATCCATGGGCTCGTACTGCGGCTGCTTGAGCATCTCGGTCAGCCGTTGCCCGCGAGCGAGCTGGCGCTGCGTCGCGACGTCGAGATCGGATCCAAACTGGGCGAAGGCCGCCAGCTCACGGTACTGGGCGAGCTCCAGCCGGAGGGTACCGGCGACCTGCTTCATCGCCTTGATCTGCGCGTTGCCACCGACGCGGCTGACGGAGTTTCCGACGTTGATGGCCGGTCGGATGCCGGCATTGAAGAGGTCCGCTTCGAGGAAGATCTGCCCATCGGTGATCGAGATGACGTTGGTTGGAATGTAGGCGGAGATGTCGCCCGCCTGGGTCTCGATCACTGGAAGGGCGGTCAGGGATCCGCCGCCGCGAGCGTCACTGTACTTGGCGGCGCGCTCGAGCAGGCGGGAATGGAGATAGAAGACATCGCCCGGATAGGCTTCGCGTCCGGGGGGACGCCGCAGAAGCAGCGAGATTTCACGGTACGCCGCGGCGTGCTTGGAGAGATCGTCATAGACGCAGAGGACCGCCCGTCCTCTGTCCATAAAGTACTCTCCGATCGCACAGCCAGCGTAGGGAGCGATGTACTGCATCGCGGCGGGCTCGGAAGCGGCGGCGGCGACGATGATGGTGTAACTCATCGCGTCATACTTCTCGAGCGTCGCCTGCACTTGGGCAATGGTCGAGGCCTTCTGGCCAATCGCGACATAGACGCAGACGACATCCTTACCGCGCTGATTGATGATCGCGTCGAGGGCCACCGCCGTCTTGCCCGTCTGCCGGTCGCCGATGATCAGCTCACGCTGCCCGCGTCCGATCGGGACCATGCCATCGATCGCCTTGAGCCCGGTCTGGAGGGGCTCCTTGACGGGCTGCCGGTCGACGATGCCGGGCGCAATCCGCTCGATGGGCATGAACTGATCGGCCTTGATCGGCCCCTTGCCGTCGGCAGGCTTGCCCAGTGCGTTGACGACACGGCCCAACATCGCCTCTCCCGAGGGGACCTCGATGATGCGCCGGGTCCGTTTGACGACGTCGCCCTCTTTGATCGCCTGGTACTCCCCCAGCAGCACCGCTCCGACCTTCCCCTCTTCAAGGTTGAGGGCGAGCCCGAAGGCCCCCCGGTCAAAGTCGAGGAGCTCGCCGGCCATGACCTTCTCGAGGCCGTGGACTTCGGCAATGCCGTCTCCCACTTTGGTGACATTCCCGACCTCGGCAACCGTCACGCTGAGATCGAAATTTTCGATCTGCTCGCGAATGATGGAACTGATCTCATCTGCTCTGATTTCATCTGCCATTGTCTGCTCCCGTTCTGTTTCCTGGCGATTGCCCATCCGCCGCCGAAGACAGGGATAAAGAGTGAAGTCTCACGACCGCGCGTCCAGCATCTGTTGCCGGAGCTGCGTCAATTGATTGCGGATCGACCCATCATAGACGGTACTGCCGATTCGGGCGACCAATCCTCCCAGAATCGAGGGGTCGATCCGGAATTGGAGGCGAACACGGCGGCCAGTCGCGGTGGCGAGTTGTCGCTCGAGTGCGTCGCGTTGCTCGGTGGCGAGAGCACGGGCGGTGACAATCTCCGCTGCGACGATGCCGGCACGGGTATCCAGTTCCCGATGCACCGCCTGCACCATCGGGTCGAGTTGATGCAGCCGGCTATTGGTCAAGAGAAGCCGGAGGAAGTTGGCCGTCGTCGGCTGAAAAGAGAGGCGGTCGAGGAGGGCCTGCAACACTCCGCGTTTGCGTTCAAGAGGAATCGTTGGATTGGCGAAGACGAGACGGAGTTCCTCGTGCCCACTCAGCAGACCGGCAAACTTCGTCAGGTCTGCCACCACCGACTCCACTTCCCCGCGATCCACCGCCACATCCACCAGCGCACGGGCATATCGATTCGCAACCGTCGTGTTACTCATAATCTTCCTGATTGAACTGCTTGACCTGCCTGATGAGTCCGGCTATTGAACCACGCTCGACATCTGCTCCGTAACGCGCTGGATCAACCGCGCGTCATCCTCGGGGCTCAACTCCTGATGGAGAAACTGCTCGGCGAGTCGGTTGGCTTCGAGTGCGACGAAGACCTTCAAATCACTGAGGGCGATCTGCCGGGCCGACTCGATCTCCCGTTGTGCTCCCTGACGCAGGCGCGCGAGATCCTGCTTCGTCTCGGCTTCGATCCGGCCTCGTTCCGCGGCGATCTCGCGAGAGGTCTGCTCCCGCAGCGCCGCCAGATCCTGGTCGAGCCGCGCCATTCGCGCCGCCAGCTCGGCCATCTTCTCTTCGGCCGCCGCTTTCTCCCGGGCCGCCCGATCGAGCATTTCGCGCACCTGCGCGAATCGCTCCGCGAAGAACCGGCGGGCCGGACGACGGACAATCCAGTACATCGCCAGGAGAAAGATCGTCAGGTTGATCGTCTTGGCCACGCCGGGCGTCAACCACCCGGCTCCACTCCCCGCCAGCAGCAGCCAACCACTTCCCAGTTCCGGGAGGATCTGCGCACGCGACCTGCTCATTTGGGTCTGATTCACCATGATCGGTTACCCCTGCCTTCCATCGGGATGAATCGCGCGACCGAGGAGTTGCGAGGAGAACGACGTGGCCATCTGCCGAACTTCCCCGCCAAGGGACGCACGGGCCATCTGCGCCTGCTCGGCGATCTCCTGCTTAGCCGCGGCCAACTCGCCGGCCATCTCTTCCCGCGCCTGCGCCATCGACGCCGCACGAGTCGCCAGAGCCTCGCGCCGGAAGGACTCGATCTGCTGGTAGGACTCCGCCCGGGCTGCCCGGATCCGGCCCTCGTAGGCGGCGATCTGCTCGTCATACCGCGTGAGGATCGACTTCGCTTCCGAGAGGCGCCCTCCGCCAAGCCGCTCCCGTTCCTCCAATACTTGATTGATCGGCTTGAAGAGGGTGCGGTTGAGAAGAAAGATCAGCACGAAGATCGAGATAAAAATAAACAGAAACGATCCATCGATGCTCAGCACGTTGCCAGCCAGGGCAAAATTCACGACTCCCAATGTCCCAAGTATTGGCATCTCTTCCTCTTCTCGGCCACTTTTCGATCGGTTCTGCTTCCCGTATGATCCGTCACGTCGGATCGCGATCGACACCTTTCGGTTGACTGCCGCTTTCTTAGCTTTCCAGCTTGGCTTTCCAGTTTTTCCTTGAAGACGTCAACGACGCCAGGTTGGAACGTCACTCGTCAGGACCACTGGCCTACGAACTGGATCTATTCGCCACTCCACAAAATTCAAACAGGTAAGCTAGCATATCGTTTCACAAAGAGTCAATTGAGGGAGAAGAGCACTGCTACCAGCGAGTGACGGAAGGAGTTGGCAAGAGGCGTCTGCCAGAACATGCCATCCTGGCAGACGCCGACATTTCCGCCGATTCCCATCGCCCAGCCTGCCCGGCGGGCGAAGAGCCCAGGGATTGACTACTCGCGGCTGGCGCTCATCGTCGTAGCGGGGGCTTGCCAGCGAAGAGCCGTCAAGGCGCGCAGTTCCCGCACGAAGAGCTGATCCCCGGCGACGGCGAGGTGGGCCCACGTCTCATCGTCGGTGATGCGGCGCTCTTCGAGGAGTTGAAAGGTGGTCGGATCCGCTTTGATCAGGAGGAGGATGCCGCGCTCGTCGAGGCCGAGAATTCGATCGCCCTGGGCGACCAGACTGACATACTTCCCAAACGGGGTGGAGGTCCAGGTCCGCTCCCCTGTCCGCAGGTCGATGCAGGTGAATCGCTGGTTGCCGAGATGGAGGTAGGCAAGCCCGTCGATGATCACCGGGGTCGACATATAGCCAGAGGCGTTGTTGCTCCAGCTCTCTGCCACCTGGAACTTCTCTCCGGTCCGGGTGATGTCGTAGCGCCAACTCCGATTCTGATAGCTGCTGGTAAAGACCGCGTCGCCAAAGACGACGGGTGTGAGGATGTTCATCCCCCGGAAAGAGGCCACCGGTGTCTGCCAGAGAACCTGTCCATCCGCCGGATCGATTCCGGCGAGGACTTCGCGGGACTGGACGACGAGCTGGCGCTTGCCGCCAATCGTCGCCATGATCGGGGAGGAGAAAGCCCCTTCCGACATCACCCCATACCGCCCTTCGAAGGCGCGCCAGAGAATCTTCCCGGTTCGTTTGTCGATCTTGATTGTCGAATTGGCGGCTTGCACGTAGAGGTGATCGCCGTCGACGAGCGGCGAACAGATCAGACCAAAGTCGGGCACGGAGGTTCCGTACGTCGCGACGAAGTCGATTCGCCAGCGCTCCTTGCCGGTGGCGCCGTCAAGGGCGACAACGACATCGCGCATGCCGGCGACAAAGAGCGTCTCCCCGTCGAACGCCGGGGTCGAACGGATCCAGTCTCCCCGCGACTTGGCATAGAACGGCACCGAGATCGCTCCCGGCCAGGAGGCGGTCCAGCGCTCGGCCCCGGTTCGCCGGTCGAAGGCACGAACGACTTCGGTCTGCTTCTCTTTCGTCTCCGTCACGAAGACGAGTTTCTCCGAAACGATCGGTCCGGAGTAGCCCGGCTCGAGCGGCGTCTGCCAGACCTTGGCCAGGTGAGACTCGGCGAGGGAGGCAGGCCAGGCCGGTCCGGCAATCCGTCCATCGCGGGAAGGGCCTCGCCACTGCGCCCAGGTCGCCAGTTTCTCTTCCTGTCGAGATTCCGGGCGGGATTGCCCGCCCGCCTTGCGGGCCGTTCCCTGGGGAGCCTTCGCAGGACGCGGCTGCTGGGCCTCGGACCCGGACAGCCAGCTCCCCGTCAGCAGAGTCAGCAGGAGAACCAGACCGGCCCCCCCACGAATCGCCCACAGTGCCATCTGACGCATTCTCGATTGATTGAAATTCGGTATTGTCTTCATTTTTTCCTGACCCCTCTGGCGTGGATGACCGCGTCGACTGCAGCTGGACACCGCCTGAATTGAGCAAATTGGGTTCGGCGAGAGAGAAAACCGCCGCGAGGAGTCCCGGGACATCTCGGCAGACGATCAAGTCGGGATGTTGTCGGACTACTGACTCCAGTCGAAGATAGGACCCGATCTCCGTCACGGAAGATTCACGGGGGAACAACGGATTCGTGTTAAACTGCCCAACGATTCAGATTGGGCCTGCTGGCATCCGTCCGATCCGCGTTGTACAATGCCGCGACCACACTTGAGTAGAACAGACCAGGGGTGGGCGTGGTGGTCGAGTGAAGAAGCTCAGGATGGCCAGATAGCAAACGGGATCCAAAATACAGCCGATCATTGGGCGTTCATTACGCAGGAAATTTGGCGAGCGAGTGGGTGAGTGCCGGTGTTATGATCCGATGTTACCGCTGCGGGACAGACAATCTGGAAGGATCAGAGTTCTGCGATGAGTGTGGGACCTGGCTCAAGCGGAGCGAGGGAGAATCGCCGAGCGGATATTCGATTGCCCCGCCGCCGCCAGCCCCAAAATTCAATCGGGAGCAAGGAACGCCGAAACCTGCGACTCCGTATCAGCCCCCGGCCGTTTCCCTCCCATCCAGATCCGGATCGGGAGTTGGCCCCGGGGCCGGCCAGAGTTCTGGTTCCGCGATTCGGACTGGGGGTCGCCCAGATCGGGAGAGGCCAGATCGGGAGAAAGAGGCCTGGCTGGTGGTGCTGACAGCTGGCCGCCAGGGCCGAGAGTTCCAGTTGTCAGCTCAGAGTGAATTGCTGATCGGACGGTGGGATGCGGATAGCGGCATCTTCCCCGACATCGATCTCGACCAGGACGATCCGGAAGCGAAGGTCTCCCGACGGCATGCACGCATCACCTTCTCGAATCACCAGTACCTGATCGAAGATCTGGGAAGCACCAATGGCACCTTCATCAACCGGGGTCCGCGCCTGCTGCCTGGAAACCGACAGCCCCTCAATCACGGCGACGAGATCATCGTCGGCAAGACATTTCTTCGGTTTGTATTGAGCTAAAAGACAGGGTGGCCGGGGAGCCTGGTAAGGGCGATCTGACCACCCTCCCCCCTGTGATCTGACCGATTATGCCATTCTGCCCGGAGTGTGGAACCACGACCAGTGAAGAAGACCTCTTCTGTGGCACGTGCGGTGTCGGGCAAGATCGTGGGCCCCTTGTCAAGATCCCCAACGGCCAGCCTGAGGAGACTGGAGCAACCCGCATGACAGGATCCATCAACACCCCAACAGGCCTTCAACTGGCGCCTGGCACCCTGCTGGTCGAGCGTTACCGCATCGTTCGACGGATCGGAGGCGGCGGCATGGGCTCGGTCTATTTGGCAGAGGACCAGAACCTGGCCAACCGTCCCGTCGCCGTCAAAGAGATGGTCGAGATGTTCGCGGATGAGTCTTCGCGTCAAAAGGCGATCGAGGACTTCAAGCGGGAGGCAGAGTTGCTCGCGCGGCTCGATCATCCCTCGATTCCGACGATCTACCAGTACTTTCTCGATCTCAACCGGGGCCGTTACTACCTGGTCATGAAGTATATCGACGGAGGAGATCTGGCCCGTCGTCAACGGGAGCGTGGAGGGAAGATCGATGAATTGACGGTGACGAGATGGGCGATCGACACCTGCGACGTACTCGACTACATTCACGGCCAGAACCCGCCGATCATCTACCGGGATCTCAAGCCGGCCAACCTGATGATCGACGCGCGCACCAATCGAATCATGCTCGTCGACTTTGGGATTGCCCGTTTTGTCGCCCCCAACCAGCGGGGAGTGACGGCGATTGGCACGATGGGATACGCGCCACCGGAGCTTTTCGCTGGTAAGGTGGAGTCGCGGTCGGACCTCTACAGCCTGGGAGCGACGATGTTCCATCTCTTGACGGGACAGGATCCGCAAGACAACCCGCTGCTGATCTTCGACTTCAACAAGAACCCGCGCCCCCGGCAGATCAATCCGACGATCAGCGAAGAGATGGAGGAGTTGATCTGCCGGTCGGTCGAGCACAAGCCTGAGAATCGGTTCGAGTCCGCGCGGGAGTTCGGGAACCAGCTCAAGGCTTACCTCCGGTTTCTGCAGGAGGGGCGCCGTCCGGAGGCACCGGTCAGCACGCCCCTGATCCCGGCGCGTCCGCCAGCTGCCGCGGAAGTGGTCCCCTGCAGCCATTGTGGGCAGAATCTGGCCCCGGACGACCTCTTCTGCGCTTATTGCGGAACCAGGCAGGGCGTCAAACAGGCCCTGGCGAGGTTGATTGTCCTCGGAACGAGCGAACTCTCTGCGCAATTCTCTCTCAACCAGACGGGGGAGAGCCTGATTGGGCGAGTCGATCCCAATCGAGGGATCCGTCCAGAGGTCGATCTCTCGAAATATGACCCCGCGGCCAGGGTTTCGCGCCGCCATGCCCGCATCGTCGTCCAGGACAACCAGTACTTCATCGAGGATCTCGGAAGTGCCAATGGTACCTTCCTCAACGGATCGAACAAGTTGACCCAGGGAAAACCTCAGCCCTTGACGGCCGGCGACGAGTTGAAGCTCGGAGAGACAACGCTCAAGTTCGTGATCGCGTGAGACAACGCCAGGAGAGAGGAGAACGAGCGCATGGAGTTCACGGTCGCGTCGGAAGAGGAGAGTCCCTCTCTGTTGTATCGCCGGATGGGAGCGTTCCTGGTCGACTATCTGGCACTCCTGGCCATTCCGGCCATGACCCTGGTGCTGGCCGTCTACATCAAGCGGCACTGGCCCATCGTCCACTTCGAGGAGATGATCGTGACCCCGGGGTTCCCCGGGATCGGCGCCCTGCTGCTTTACGACTATGTCATCTCGCGTCAGGCCATCGCCGGAATCACTCAGGCGATTACGACCTTCGGCGCGATCTGTTCCCTCGGCGGAGTCCTCTACAATTGGGTCTATGTCTATGGACAGGGCCGGCAGAGCTTCGGGAAGACCTTCTTTGGGTTGCGGGTCGTGCGGATCGATGGAGCGAGGTTGGGCTATGGGGGAGCGATCAAGCGTCATCTGCTTGGATATCCTCTGCTGCTGGTTAGCCTGGGGATCGGAGTGTTGGGGATCCTGCGTCATCCGGAAGGAGAGGCGGGACGCGGCTGGCACGATCAGATCGCGGGTACCCGGGTCGAGGAAGAGGGACTGAAGGAGTAAGCGCGAGAAGCAGGGGAAGCGGGGTGAGTCAAGGCTGGGGAAGAGCCAACTGACCCCATCGTTCTGAGGGGCCATCAGGTAATCACGATGATGACCGTAATCTATTGTGGCAGGTGTGGTTCAACGGTGGGGGTCCAGGCCCGGTTCTGTCGACTCTGCGGGGGGGACATTCTGCTCCATCGGGGCCCGAGCTTTCCGGTCGCGGTTGGAACCGGACAACTGGCCCCCTCCCGAGACAGGCTCCCGTCTTCTGCGGCGGGAGAACCGGAGACGCGTCGCGGGGAGAAGGAGACAGGGGAAGGGGGATGGACTTCCGCTCTTGCCCCACAAGAGAAAGCCGCGGGAGTTCCTCGGCCGACGATCGCCCTTTCGGATGAGCCGGTGCAGGCGGTCAAGAGAGCTGCCGACTCCCCGCGTCAGGCCTCGCGCCGCCGGACAAGGATCGAGACGAGGATCACATCCCTGATCGCTCCGAAAAAAGGGCCTGCCCTGGCGGCCATCGGGCAAACCGAACGCGGCGACTTGCGGGCTCCCATTGAGAAGGCAACCCAACCAGAATCTCCCGGCGCCGTCCCGGCTGCATCTCAGGCGACGCCGGCCGCCCCGGTCAAGGATGGGCCGCGAGGGCCCTCACGGGTGCTGGCGAACGCCTCCGGACTGCAAACCCTCAGTCGCCGGGAGCATCGGCTGTGGGTGGCCACGACCCTGCTGACCCTGCTGGTGCTGACTGGCAGCTACCTTCTGTACCGGAAGCAACTCCTGGGGAGCGAATGGGGGGGAGTTGAGCGGGAACTGCTGCGACCGGAGGACCAGAGCAAAAATCTGATCGAGAAGGGAATCAGATCGCGGCAACGTGGGCAACTGGAGGAGGCACTGACCCATTTCCAACAAGCCCTCGACCTGATGCCCGGGAACCAGACGATTCTCAAACTGATGGGGGAGACCTACCAGGAGAGCAAGCAGCCCGAGGAGGCGCTGGGAAGCTACTCGGCGCTGCTGCGAATCGCGCCGGATGACCTGGCGACGCGACTGAAGGTCGCGCAACTATACCAGGAGGCCAACGACTGGGCGGCGGCGCAGCGAGAGTATCGCCATATCATCCAGCGGAATCAGACCAGCCCGGAGGCGGCGGTCGCGCTCGAAGCGATTGAAGCGAAGGAAGGGCCTCCGGACAGACGGCAACGTCGCCGGCCGGATCGGTTGGCGAGGACTGCCGGGAAGCCCTCGCTTCCACAGACCAGCGTACCGTCCAACCAATCCCTTTCGCTCTCTCCGGCGCCGGTCCCGCCCGAAGCCGCGGGGCTGCCTGGCGTGATGAAGACAGATCAAATGATCGAGCAGCCAGACCCGTCCATCCTGGCGCAGGTGCGCAAGGACCGCGGTCTTCGTTACCTCAGGATCGGGGAGTACCGGGCGGCGATCAATGAACTGCTCCATGCCCTGCGGATCAACTCGGAGGACCAGGAACTCTACTACCATATCGGGATGGCCTATGAAGGTCTCGAACAGCCCGCGCGAGCACACGACTATTTCAAGCGGGTCGACCAGGGTCCCTACCTCTCGGCGGCACAAGCGGCGACCCGTAAGACCGCCAAGGCGGCGGAGGAGTCGCGGCGCCGCCTGAACCGGCTGGCGCGCCCTTCTTCGGAGTAAGCAGGGGAGGGAGAGACTCTCCTCGAAGAGGGTTTGAGGCGGGCGATTTCAAGAGAGTCATTCAAGTCGATGCCACGTCTGATTGTCAAAACAGGGGGAGGAGGCAGGGGGCGCGGTCTGGGTCTCTCGCGACAGGATGCTGTTCTCGTCCTGACTCGGGTGCGAACGACGCTCGGCCGTTCTGCGCGCAACGATCTCTGTCTGGAAGATCCATTCACCTCCCGGTTGCATGCGGAGATCCGGCGGGTGGGGGATACCTTTTGGCTCAATGACCTGGGAAGCGCGAATGGGACCTACCTCAATGGGATTCGGCTCTTCCAGCCGGTGGCGCTGCAGAATCGCGACCAGATTCGGGTCGGAGAGACCGAGATCGAGTTCTCAGTGGGGGGAGAGACCTCGCCGACCGGGGCGCGGACCAACCTGCTGATCGGACGGGGACCTGAGCGGCCACGCACCGACTCCATCGCCCTGCCCCCCGTTCTCGACCCGGAGGTCAGCCAGACAGAGGCGAGCCCGTCAAGCCGAGAGAAGCAACGTGGAGCGGCTCGAGTCCTGGAAGATCCGCTGGCGCTCCTCAGTCAAGTGAGTCAGACGCTGCTCTCTCGACTCTCGTTGGAGGAGACCCTCGGGACCTTGCTGGAGCGGGTCTTCGATGTGCTTCCGGCAGATCGTGGACTGATCTTCCTTCTGGAAGCGTTGCCGGAAGATGAGATGGTCGAAGCGGGGGAGGACGTGCTCTCGCTGGAGGGCCAGGGAGCCCGTCTCGTCTGCAAGGTGAGCAAGGTGAGAGGCGGGGCGGAATCGAGCGTCGCAGAGGTCCCGGATCTGCGGATCAGCCAGGCGATCATCCACGCGGTGATGGAGCAGGGCGCCGTGGTGCTGACGACGGACGCCCAGGAAGACCCGCGTTTTCAAGACCGGGAGTCGGTCGTGCTCAGTGGCCTGCGATCGGTGATGGCGGTCCCGCTGGCCGTCGAAGGGCGGGTCACGGGAATGCTCTACGTCGACACGCTCATCGAGGAGTCTCCGTTTACCGAACGGGATCTGCAGATTCTGACGTTGATTGCCGGCGTCGCGGCGATCCGGGTGGAGAATATGGCGCTGCTGGAACTCCAGCAGGAGCAGCGACGCCTGGCTGACGAGCTCTCGCTGGCGAGCGAGATTCAGCTGGGCCTCCATCCAGCGAATCCCCCCTCGATCGAGGGATATGATCTGGTGGGGGTCAGCTTTCCCTGCTACGAGGTGGGGGGAGACTACTATGATTTCATCGAGAAGAGCGATGGACGTCACGTCATCGCCGTCGGAGATGTCTCGGGGAAGGGGACGGGAGCGGCGCTGCTGATGTCCTCTGTCCACGCGGCGGTTCGGGCCCACACAAGGACTCGTCTGACGGCGGGGGAGGTCGTCGCCGAGATCAACCGGTATATCCACGACAATACCCCGCCGAACCGGTATGTGACCCTTTTTTATAGCGAACTCGACCCGCGAACGCACCATCTTCGCTACATCAACGCGGGCCACAATCCCCCGATTCTGCTGCGAAAGAGTGGAGAGGTGGCGCGACTGGACGTGGGAGGATTCCCGGTGGGGATTCTGCCCTCCGGGGAGTTCAAAGAGGGAGGAACGAGCCTCTCTCCAGGCGATGTGCTGGTCATCTTCTCTGACGGTGCGACGGAGAGTCTCAACGAAGCGGGAGAAGAGTTCGACGAAGAGCGGTTGATCGAGGTCGTTCAACGATACAGAGAAGATCGGGCGGCCGTGATTCGGGACCGCATCGATGAAGCGTTGACCCGTTTCGTGGGAAAAGCCAAGGCGGTCGACGACCTGACCATGGTCATCGTCAAGCGCCATTTCTGAGCTGGGACAGAGGTTTCGATGCGGTATGTTGCCTTGCTACTCTTGTCGCTGCTCCCGTGCGTGCTCTGGCTCTGGTATTTTTCGAGTCGGAGCCGGTACAAGCGCCCCTCGCTGCGGGTGCTGGGGATCACCTTTTTTCTGGGGAGCGTCGCGACGATTCCAGCGTTGTTGCTCAACCTGGCTGGGCAGGCGGGGATTTACGGTATTTTTGGACCGGGGGAGGCGAGCCATCTTCTCGTGCTCTTTCTGGTGGTCGGCCCGATCGAAGAGCTGGTCAAGTTCTGGGTTGTCTACCAGTATGCCTGGCGGCATGAGGCCTTCGACGAACCGCTCGACGGAGTGATCTACAGTGCGACGGCGGCGCTCGGCTTTGCCGCGGTCGAGAATCTGATCTATCTCTGGCAGAACGATCCATCGCTGGTGCTGCTGCGGGGGCCGCTCTCCAACCCTGGGCATGCGCTCTTCTCCGCGCTCTGGGGACTCAGCCTCAGCCGGATGAAAGCGGTTCCCAATCTTTGGCGGGAACGACTGCCGATTTTGGCAAAAGGTCTCTTCGCCGCCTCGCTCTTTCATTCGCTCTTCGATGGGCTGCTGGTGGCGGCCTCCCGGCTGAGCGCCCTCTTTTTTGGGGTACTGGTGATCGCGATGATCGGGCTCTTCGTCTGGGTTCGTCGACAGATCATCTATCATCGGGAGAATTCGCCCCACCGGGAAGGAACGATCCTCCTGACGACGCGGCGGTTTTGCCAGGAGTGTGGCGAGCCGGGACGGGCGAAGACGACCTGCGCTCATTGCGGCGCCTTCATCCCGGAACCGGAGGAGATGCAGGATTGCCCGCTCTGCCAGATTCCGCAGCGGCCAGGAGCGAAGTTCTGCACGCGTTGCGGCGCCAACCTGCGAGTCCCGGCGGGAAAGCCGCAATTGGTGGGGGCCCACTTCACCACACGAACGCCGACGGGCCAGGAGCGAATTGCCTACCTGCTCAACCAGCCGGAGATTACGATCGGCCGGACCCTCAACAACCAGTTTGTCATCGACCATCCATCGGTCTCGAAGCGCCACGCGCGGCTGGTCCTCGGGGAGCCAGAGTGCATACTCTACGATCTGGAGAGCAGCAATGGAACCTTTGTTGACGGGCGGCGCGTCCGAGTCGGTGCGCTCTCGGATGGATGTCACGTTCGCTTTGGACGAGTCAACCTCATCTATCGGGCGGCCAGCGACAAGAAGACCCTCAGCACCCTCTTCGAGTAGTCGCCATTCTTTCGCCCTTCCTTTCTCCCTCGTGACCGCTGGCTGGCCGAGCCAAGGCTCGACTGCTGTCTGTTGACCAGCGGGATTGGTCGAAAAAGGGGCTTGAAGAGCGAGGGGAGAGTCCGGTAGGATGCGGGAATCTGCTTCCCTGCTTCGGCTATTCCTGGCAACTCTGCACCACGGCGTGGAGGAGCGACAACGCTCACTCAGGGCGGAGGTGTGTGGATGTGGATGTGGATACAGTTGGCTAAGCCAGGAAGACTCTGTCTGTTGATGATGTTGGTCATGGGAATGGCTGGGAGTGGATGGGCGGATGACCTGGACCGGGGATCGGTGCTGGGCCGGGTCAGGGATGGAATGGGGAATGGGATCGTCGGGGCGAGGGTGAGCGCGGTGGCGGAGGAGCGACCGGAGATCGTCCACCGGGGAGTGACCGATGGATCGGGAGCGTACCGGCTCTGGCACCTCTCCCCGGGGCGCTACCGAGTGGCCGCCGAAGCGGTTGGGTTTCAACGAGTCGAGTCGGCGGATGTGGCCATCGTCGGGGGGCAGACGGTCCGGCAGGAGTTTGTGCTCCCTCCAGGGATGATCCAGGAGACGATCCGCGTCAGTGGGGAGAGAGAGCAGGTCGACCCGACACGGACAGTGGTCGGGTTGACGATTGGCCAGAGGGAGGTGGCCGAGATTCCGATCGAGAGCCGGAACGCACTCGACGCGGTCTACTTCCTGCCGGGGGTGGCCCCTCCCAACTGGAGCGATCGGGACCTGGCGGAGGGAGATCGAATAGTCTCGTACCGGCGCCCGCCGGAAGAGGGGGGCAATTTCTCACTGCAGGGCGGGGTGCCCTACTCGAACAACCTGACGATCGAAGGGCTCGACAACAACGACGATCGGGGCGCGCGAGAGCGATTGATTCCCGTCCTGGCAGCCGTTGAAGAGGTCCAGGTGATCACGAATCAGTTCTCTGCCGAGTATGGGCGCGCCGCGGGTGGGCGAGTCAATCTCCGACTCCGCTCTGGATCGAAGCGGCTCCGGGGAGAGGTGTTTGGGCTGGCGCGGGATGCGCGGCTCAACGCCAACGGCTTTTTCCGAAACGCGGATCCGCGCCGGGCGCGCCGTCTGCCCTTCTTTCAGGCGACGTCAGGAGGCACGATCGGCGGACCGCTTCCCTTCTCACGGCGACGGGGAACCTTCTTTACGGGATTTGAGGAGGACTATCTCGACGATCGTGCGGAGATCGCCGCCCTCGTGCCGGTGGCGCCCCACCCGAGCTTTGCGCTGCCGGCGCCCAACGGGCCGAACCTTGGGGCGGTCGCGCGTACCCGAACCGGAGCGGTGGTCGAGGTCAATGGGGGAGCGGCGGTCGGGCTCTTCGATCAGTCGTTGCGGACGCCACGACGAAGCCGGAGCTGGCAGGGGCGAGGTGAGTTCGCGCTCGATGAGCGACAGCGGGTGACGGGCTGGGCGACGTGGGCGGAGACGACCGACCAGCGGGGGTTTCCCGGCGGGCGACGCTTGCTGGAGACGATGCGCGAGTTGGGGCGGGCGAGCGATTCCTGGGCGGCGACGCACGAGGCCCTGCTGGGAGACCGCTGGTTTCACAGCCTCCGTGGACAGCGATCGCGCCTTCGCCCATCCGAGGCGGCGGCCAACCAGCGCGGGATCGGATCGCCCGTGGTCCTGATCGAGATGGCCGATCCGAGAGACGTCACGGGAGACCCGACGGCCAACCCGGCGTCGCGTCGCGGCACGCTCCTCGCGGGATCGAGCAACAGCGGCGGAGTGCGGCGTCGCGAGGAGCGATGGCAGATACAGGAGACGATGTCGGGGTCGCTCGGAGGTCACAGCCTGCGCCTGGGAGCCGACCTTCACCTGATCCAATTTCATTTCCAGGACTTGAGCGATGCCAGCGGGACCTTCTGGTTCGATTCGCCGGCGGACTTCCTGGCCAGTCGTCCCAGCCGGTTTGTGCAACGTTTCGGGACGACCTCCCGGCTCTTCAATCGGTATCTCGGACTCTTCTCGCAGGACGATTGGCGGATGCGTCCCGGGATGACCCTCGCGGCTGGGGTCCGCTGGGATGGCGAGTCGCTCCTCGCCGACCGGAACAACTTCGGGCCGCGCCTCGCCCTGGCCTGGGATCCGCGCGGGGACGGGAGGTCGGTAGTGCGGGCTGGGAGTGGGATCTTCTACAACCGGGCGATGCCGCGCGCGCTCGACGATCAGCGACTGACCAATCAGACTCGGTTGCTCGACACCAATCTCCCGGCGGCAGCGGATCTCCTCGCTCAACTGACGTTTCCCGTCGCCCTCGCCGAGAACGACCCTCGACTGGCCGGGCGAGCCCTTCCAGAGGAGCGGTTTCTTCGCCGCGTCGAAGCCGGATTGCGAACCCCGGAGAGTCTGCAGCTCTCGATCGGCTACGAGCGGCAGTTCGGGCAAGCCACGCGGATCGAAGTGACGGGCGTCCTCCATCGCGGCGTCCATCTCTGGCGGGAGAGCAACCTCAACGCGCCCGTGCTGCCAGCGGGGTATCGCAGCTGGACCGACTATCTGCTCTCGAGGGACTTTCCCAATCCAATCGATCCGGCGACAGGAGAGCGCGTCCTCACCCGGACGGGATCCGCCGAGATCGTTCGCTTCACGACCAGCTCCACCCCCAGCCAGACCAGTCGGGAAGGCGGGAAGACCCTCGTCGCCTATGGGATCAACGCCCCCTCGACCAGCAACTCCACCGTCGCGATGCGCGCCGCACGGGCGGTCCTGGCTCCCTTTCGGCCGGATCCAGCCTTGACGCAGGTCGAAGAGTTGCAAGCCCGCGGGACCAGTCAGTACCTCGGGGGAAGCCTCCACGTCTCACAACGACTCCCCGGAAGGTCCGGATCGATCCGGTTCGGCTATACCTTCAGCCAACTGATCGATGACGGGGTGGTCAACACCTCTTCTCCCGTGCGACCGGGGGACTTTCGGGGGGAGCGCTCCCGCAGCCTGCTCGACGCGCGGCACCGCGCGGTGCTCAGCGGAATGGGGCGGTTGCCGGGATGGACGGGGGGACTGGAACTGGCAGGGATCCTGCACATCAGCAGTGGACGGCCCTTCAACCTCGGGATTCAGGGGAATGATCGGAACCTGGATGATCTGAGCAATGACCGCCCTCAGTGGGCGAGTCGCGGCGACGAAGCCCGCGTCCCGCCGATCCCCTGGCGAAGACCCGGCAGCGCCCTACCGCCAGGACTCTGGGAGCGGTTCTCCCTCCCCGCCCTTGGCACGACCGGATCCCTCTCCCGCAACGCCGGGCTGGGGCCAGCGATGACGACGCTCAATGTGCGCGTCTCGCGCCGCTTTCTGGTGGAACGGGAGCGTCAGCTCCAGCTCCACGTCGAGGCTTTCAACCCGCTCAACCAGACGACGTTCAACTTCGGAGCGGAATTCGTCGACTTCCACCCGACCAACGAGGCCTTGTTCCTGATGCCGCGACGAACGGTTCGACCGCGCACGCTGCGGGTCGGACTGCGCTTCACCTTCTGAGATCGATCACTCAGCGGGAGGTCTCTTCGTCGATGACCGGGGCCAGCCAGCGCTCGATCTCCGGTGCTGGCATCCCTTTGCGAATCGCATAGTCCTCGACTTGATCGCGACCAATCTTGCCGAGGGCAAAGTACTTGGACTGGGGGTGGCTGAAGTACCAGCCACTCACCGAACTGGCCGGGAGCATCGCGCAGCTCTCGGTAAGCGTGATCCCGGTCGAGGCCTCGGCTTCGAGAAGAGCGAAGAGCTTGCGCTTCTCGGTATGGTCCGGGCAGGCGGGGTAGCCTGGAGCGGGGCGAATTCCGTTGTACTTCTCCTTGATCAGCTCCTCGACCGTCAGGGACTCGCCCCGACCGTAGCCCCACTCGATCCGGGCAAGCTGGTGGAGCCGCTCGGCGAAGGCCTCGGCGAGTCGATCGGCGAGCGCCTGCGACATGATTGCGCTGTAGTCGTCGTGATCGGATTCGAACTGGCGACAGAGGGGAGCGAGACCCACCCCGGTCGTCAGCGCAAAGGCGCCGAGGTAATCCAAACGACCACTCTCGCGTGGTGCGACAAAGTCGGCCAGGGACTGGTTGTACTGCCCCTCCCGCTTGACTCCCTGTTGGCGGAGCATCGGGAGGCGGGCCAGCAGACCGGTGCGCGAAGGATCGGAGTAGAGCTCGATGTCGTCGCCCACCGAGTTGGCCGGCCAGAAGCCGATCACCGCGCGGGCCGTCAGGAGCCGTTCATCGATGATTCGCTGCAGCAATCGCTGCGCGTCCTCGAAGAGGCGCCGTGCCTCCTCCCCGATGATGGGATCATCGAGAATGCGCGGGAAGACCCCCGCCAGCTCCCAGGTATGGAAGAAGGGGCTCCAATCGATGTAGCGCGCGATCTCCTCCAACGGGTAGCCGTCATAGGAACGGCATCCGGTGAAGGCGGGGACGGGGAGTTCCGCGGTCGTCCAATCGATCGGGGTACGATTGGCGCGCGCCTCGGCGAGCGGCAGCAGGACCCGCTGCTCCTTGCCGGCGGCGTGCGTCTCCCGGTCCTGTTGCTGCTGTCGCTGATTGAGCAAGGCATAGTCGCCCTTGTGATCCGGGCTGAGCAGATTACCCACTACCGAGACGGCGCGCGAAGCATCGGTGACGTGAACGATCGGCGGCTCGTAATGCGGAGCGATCTTGACCGCGGTGTGGACCCGGCTGGTCGTGGCACCCCCGATCAGCAGCGGAATGGTGAACCCTTCGCGCTGCATCTCACGGGCCACGTGCACCATCTCATCGAGCGATGGCGTGATCAGCCCGCTGAGCCCAATGACATCGACCGCCCTCTCCTTCGCCGCCTGCAGGATCTTGTCGCAGGAGACCATGACGCCAAGGTCGATCACGTCGTAACTGTTGCAGCCCAGGACCACCCCGACGATGTTCTTCCCAATGTCGTGGACATCCCCCTTGACGGTGGCGAGGAGAATGCGCCCCTGCGCCTGCCCCCCCCCTCCGGCCCGCTCGGCTTCCATGTAGGGCGTCAGCCAGGCGACGGCCTTCTTCATGACCCGCGCGGATTTGACCACCTGGGGCAGGAACATCTTCCCCGCTCCAAAGAGGTCCCCGACAATGTTCATCCCGGACATGAGGGGCCCTTCGATCACTAGAAGGGGACGGCCATAGCGCTGCCGGGCCTCCTCGACATCCTCGTCGATGAAGTCGACGATGCCCTTGATCAGCGCGTGCTCCAAGCGCTTCTCGACCGGCCATCCACGCCACTCCTCGCTCTCGCGAACCTCGACCTTGCCGGATTGCCGGTTCTGCTCCGCATAGCCAATCAACCGCTCCGTCGCGTCCGGTCGCCGGTTGAGCAGAACATCTTCGACCAGGGTGAGCAGATCTGGGGGAATCTCATCGTAGACGGCGAGCTGCCCGGCGTTGACAATCCCCATATCCAGCCTGGCCTGAATGGCGTGGTAGAGAAAGGCCGAGTGCATGGCCTCCCGTACCGGGTTGTTCCCCCGGAAAGAGAAGGAGATATTGCTGACACCGCCGCTGACCTTGGCTTCCGGCAGGTTCTCCTTGATCCACCGCGTCGCGCGGATAAAGTCGACCGCGTAGTTGTTGTGCTCCTCGATTCCCGTTGCGACCGTCAAAATATTGGGATCAAAGATGACGTCCTGCGGCGGGAAGCCGACCTCGTCGACGAGGATCCGGTAGGCACGCTCGCAGATCTCGATCTTTCGCTCATAGGAGTCGGCCTGCCCACGCTCATCGAACGCCATGACGATGACGGCCGCGCCGTACTGACGGATCAGGCGGGCCTGGCGCAGAAACTCTTCCTTGCCCTCTTTGAGAGAGATCGAATTGACAATGCCCTTGCCCTGCAGGCACTGCAGCCCGGCTTCCAGGACAGACCATTTGGAGGAGTCGATGACGATCGGAACCCGCGCGATATCCGGCTCGGAGGCCACCAGGTTGAGGAAGTGGACCATCGCCCCCTGGGAGTCGAGCATCCCCTCGTCCATATTGATGTCGATCAACTGCGCGCCATTCTCGACCTGTTGGCGCGCCACCGCGAGGGCCTCCTCGTACTGCCCATTGAGGATCAGCTTGGCAAACTTGGGAGAGCCCGTCACATTGGTTCGCTCCCCGAGGTTGACAAAGTTCGTTTCGGGGCGAATCACCACCGCCTCCAGCCCGCTCAATTCCAGGTAGGGCCGAGGCGAAGGCGGGACGCGCGGAGGGTATGGACGGACCGCCTCGGCGATCGCCCGGATGTGTTCCGGAGTGGTCCCGCAACACCCCCCGACGACATTGAGAAACCCACTCGCCGCCCACTCCGCCAGCTGCGGAGCCAGCGTCTCGGGCGTCTCGGGAAATCCCGTCGGCAGCAGGGGGTTGGGCAGCCCGGCGTTGGGATAGGCGCTGACCGCGATCGGGGCCAGTCCGGCCAGCTCCTCGATGTACGGGCGCATCTCCTTCGGGCCGAGCGCACAATTGATGCCAATGCTCAGCAGCGGCGCGTGGCTCGTCGAAACGAAGTAGGCCTCGACCGTTTGCCCAGAGAGCGTGCGACCGCTCAGATCGGTGATCGTGAAGGAGAGCATCAGCGGCAGTGACCGCCCCAGATCCCGGAACAGGTTCTGGATCGCGAAGAGGGCCGCCTTCGAATTGAGGGAGTCGAAGACCGTCTCGACCAGCAAGAGATCGGATCCCCCATCGATCAACCCCTTCGCCTGCTCGTAGTAGGAGTCCGCGACCTCGGCGAAGGTCACCGCCCGGTAAGCGGGGTTGTTGACATCCGGCGAGAGCGAGGTCGTCTTGTTGGTCGGTCCCAATGCCCCTGCGACAAAACGGGTCTCTCCGGGATGGGCCAACTGAAACTGATCGACCGCCTCCCGGGCAACCCGCGCCGCCGCGACATTCAACTCGTAGGCCAACCCCTCCATACCAAAATCGGCCAGCGAGACCGATTGTGCATTGAACGTGTTGGTCTCGATGATGTCTGATCCCGCTTCGAGGTAGAGGCGATGGATCTCCCGCACGAGATCGGGCTGGGTGATCGAGAGAAGATCGTTGTTCCCCTTCAGATCCCGCGACCAGTCCCGGAAGCGATCGCCCCGATAGGCCGCCTCATCCAGGCGATGGCGCTGGATCATCGTCCCCATCGCCCCATCGAGGATGACGATGCGTTGCTGAAGGAGTTGCTGTAGTCTCGTCAGTGTCTCAGATTGTTGCGTCACGTCGGTTTGACATCCTCGGTTGGTATCATCTGCCGCACTCTCTCGCGGAGAACTCAGCGCAGCGCCTCGAAGACCTCCAGCGCGTGCGGAATCTTGCCAAAGGGCGCGGAGACCTGAACTCCCTGCACGTAGGGCCGCACCTCTTCGAGCATCTCACGGGCAATGCGCACCCCTTCCTCCAGCGCGGCAGCACCGTCCGGGGCACGCCGCATCCGCTCCAGGATCGCATCGGGCACAGAGACGCCTGGCACCTCGTTGTTGAGAAACTCCGCGTTGCGGTAACTCGTCAAGGGCCAGATTCCCGGCACGATCGGAATCCGGCAATGCTCGATTCGCTTCAGAAAAGAGAGAAGCTGCCCGACATCGAAGACCGGCTGGGTAATGGCGTACTCGGCCCCCGCCTCGACCTTCCACTCGAACCGCTTCAGCTCGTGTTCCAGATCGATCGCTCCCGGATTGACGCCGACGCCGATGACAAACGCGGTCGGCTTCCCAATCCCATTCCCCCCGGAGTCGATGCCGTGGTTGAGTCGATTGACGAGGTTGGCCAATCCGATGGCGTCGATATCAAAGACCGCCGTCGCATCCGGATAGGGCCCCATCTTCGGCGGATCTCCCGTCACCAGGAGAAAATTGCGGAGCCCGAGGGCCGCCGCGCCGAGGAGATCGGAGTACATTCCGAGCAGGTTCCGATCGCGACAGGCATAGTGGGTCACCGCTTCGATCCCCACTTCCCTCTCGATGATCATGGAAACCGCGAGCGCGCCCATCCGCGACTGGGCGCGGGGCCCGTCGGGGACGTTGACCGCGTCGACTCCGGCCTCCTTGAGAAGGCGCACGCCCTCGATCATCCGCGAGGGGTCGCACCCCTTCGGAGGAACGATCTCAACGCTCGTCACAAACCGACCCGCCGCGAGACTCGCCCCGAACTTCGATCGCTCCGCCAGGGGAACCGGCTCGACCCCGGCCGATTGCTCCTCGACCGAGATCGCCGCGACCATCTTGCGGCCCGGACTGAGCGCACGGACCGCGTCGGCCATCAGTTTGATATGCTCCGGAGTCGTCCCGCAGCAGCCCCCAATGAACTTGACGCCGGCGCTGATCAGCCATTTGGCGTAGCGGGCAAAATACTCCGGAGAGGCCAGATAGATCTGTCGCCCCCCGACGTCGCGCGGCAGACCCGCGTTCGGCTGGGCGCTGAGTCGGCGATTGGTATGTTGCTGGATCTTCTCGATCGCTTCCAGAATGATCTGCGGACCTACCGAGCAGTTGAGCCCGATGACATCCGCCCCCGCCTGGTTGAGCCATCGATCGAGCTGCGGCGCAAAGACCTCCGGAGGGGTCCCGTAGGCCGTCGCCCCCTCTTCGTTGATCGTCATCTGCGCGAAGATCACGGCGTCGCTGACCTCCCTCACCGCCAGAATCGCTTGCCGGATCTCCGCCAGATCGTGGAAGGTCTCCAGAACAAAGCAGTCAACCCCTCCCTCTACCAGCAGAGACGCCTGCTCGCGAAAATGGTCCCGCGCCTCATCGAGCGACGTCGGTCCATACGGCTCGACCCGAACCCCGAGCGGAGAGATCGCCCCGGCGACGTAGACCTCCCGCTTCGCCTCGTCGGCGGCCCGCCGAGCAATCCGCACCGCGCTCAGATTGATCTCCCGCAACTTCTCGTCCAATCCCTGATGAGAGAGCTTGAGACGCGTCGCCCCGTACGTGTTCGTCTCGATGATCTCGGCGCCCGCCCGAATGTAGGCCCGGTGGATGTCCGCCACCAGGTCCGGACTCGTCAGGTTCAGCTCGTCGTAGCTGGCGTTGATGAAGACCCCTTTGTTGTAGATCATCGTCCCCATCGCGCCATCAAAGATGCGGACCCGATCCTCCTCCATAAATTCCCGAAAGGTTCTCATCTTCGTCCCCCCTCTCCGCTCTTTACTCTCTTCCCACCCCTACTGCGGTCATCAACAACCTGTGCTTGACGAACGGTGCAAAATAGAAAACCCCGCGTCAACTGCTACGCGGGGACCACTTTCCACCTCTGGTAGGAGGAAGAATCTTCTCGTCTCCTCCCTTTCGACTCGGACTGAAGGGGATGTTCCGGGAAGGCTCGTTAGCAGTTTTTTTCCCGTGGAGCAATTCGCCAGAAATCGCCACGTTTTTCAAGTTGTCTGCGCCAGGGAAACACCCCTCGCGTCGTTCTTCTCCTAATTCCTAGTCCCTAGCCCCAAATCTGTTCCCTGTTTTCCTCTCGACAAATCCCATCGGGCAATCCAGCTACGCAAGCCGATCGGGTGCTCAGGGATGAAAGAAAGAGAGGGGAGCCAGCGGATAGCCACGGCTCACCTCTCCTGATCTGGCGGAGGCAGAAGGATTCGAACCTTCGGTAAGAGTTTTAGCCCCTACAACGGTTTAGCAAACCGCCGCCTTCAGCCACTCGGCCATGCCTCCAGAAACCATTATTGTCTTCATCCAGGGAGAGGCTGTCAAGGCCAATCACTCGATTACCTCCCCCTCGGTCAATCATCGAGCAGCGAGTCGGCGAAGTCCCTCTCGGCCGAAAGAGTCAGGACCGGATCGGGAACCTCGAGAGGATCCTCGTCGATCGGATCGCGCTCGGTTCGAGGAGGAGAGATCCTCGGTCCCGATGGCGCGAGCGAGCCGAGGTCGGGCTGAGCGGCGGCGGCCTGTCGAGCGAGGTCCGGACGATTCTCCTGATGGCACGCGTCAACGACGGCATCCCAGAGCGCCAAACGATCGACCAGCGCGGCCTTGGCGACCTGCTCTGCCTCTGTCAAACGCCGCGGATCTCCCTCGACCAACAGCTGGACCATCCGGCGGGCCAGGGGTCCGTGATGGCCGCCATCGACCTCGACGTGGCGTTCGAGGTAGTACCGGAGGTCGTCGAGATCCGTTCCTGGCGGAGGGTGTAATCGATCGAGGATCCCGAGAAACATCGTCGGAATGATCTCTTCCCTGCCGAAGGTGAAGAGGCTGGCGATCTCGTGTGGGTGTCCCCTTTCCACCACCGCCATAGTCGCCTCGACAAAACGGGCCGCCGCGAGGGGAGCCCCGGCCTCTCGCAGTGCCCCAGGAATCGAGGCTCCAGCTTCGAGGAGCACGAGAAACCGCTCGATCGAGCTGGTCGAGGCCCCAATCCCGCGCATCGCCGTCAGATAGATCTCGAAGTGGCTCTGTCGCCGACCGTGCCGGTCGAGGTCACTCTCCTCACCGGTGACGATATCGTTGATCAGATACCGAATTTCCGGATCGCCTTGCGGTCGCCAGGGATGGGTGACACAGGTCAGGGATCGCTGGAGAGCCTTGACCACTGACATGAAGTCCCAGACCGCCCAGACGTGGTGCTCCATGAACCGGGCGATGCGTGGCGCGGTGGTCAGCGACTGATAGAGGGAATGCGCCGCCAGCCTGTCCCGGAGGGGCTGAATCGCGCGCTCGATCGATTCGAGACTTTTCGCCATCTCTCTTTCTCCTCTTCTCTCGGGCCCTGGACTCGGTCGCTCAGCTGAGCGAGCGGGAGAGACGAAATCCCAGATCGTAGAAGCGCGTATCGGC
>Ga0169931_10003587_pt1 | contig 24542 bp, 24 predicted proteins | sample Kivu_15m_20L_FD_129675 | JGI IMG/M metagenome (GOLD analysis project Ga0169931, IMG submission 129675) | Freshwater microbial communities from Lake Kivu, Western Province, Rwanda to study Microbial Dark Matter (Phase II) - Kivu_15m_20L... | ecosystem: Environmental > Aquatic > Freshwater > Lake...
AGGCTGAATGAAGTATTTTCTCGCCATCTGTTCCCTCATCCATATTTCTCTGTTCGGCTATCAATATACGCTCTCGATCGGGGCGATGTTTAAAAATGAAGCTCCCTGGCTGAAAGAATGGATTGAGTATCACCGAGTCATCGGGGTGGAGCATTTTTACCTTTACAACAATGACAGCTCAGACGAGTTTAGAGCAGTCCTGGACCCTTATATTCAGCAAGGAATCGTCGATCTGATCCAGTGGGAAAGCATCCCGGAACATTGGCGGGACAAAAACCCGATCGATTGGACGCACGACCCGGCAACTTGGATCGTCCACTGGGTTGGATACCAGTGCGGAGCTTACGATGATTGTATGCAGCGCAGCATTGGCGTTTCGAAATGGGTTGCGATCGTTGACATCGACGAATTCATTTTCCCCGCGAAGGGGCCCGGCGAGGGGACTGGATATTTCAAAGAACTGCTTGAAACGCTTCCGTTCCAAGTCGGATCCCTTGCGCTCCTTTCCACCAACTTCGGCACATCGCGGGTTGAGCGCATTCTCGATGGCGCCTTGATGATTGAATCCTTAGTCCGCCGCGGTCCTGAACCTGATATGAGCCAATCGTTTGTCCTCGTCAACGGTTCAGTGGCGAACAACGGCACGACCAAATGCCTATACCGCCCCGAGGCTGCCCGATCCTGTTACGCCCACTACGGAGGCCTCCACGAAGGATTCGAGCGGAGGAACCTGTCCCCAAGGGACGTGCGGCTAAACCATTATTATACACGCGACCGGGAAGATTGCCGCAAACGGAGGATCGGGCAGCTTGATGTCTGCGAGCGGTACTTGAACGCCGTTTTCGACGATTCAATGCTTCCCTTTGCGCCGCTGGTCAAAAAAGCGATGGAAAAATGAGACGCCTTTTATCATTTCTCTTCTCAATTGTCTGTATTCATGGCTTCTCCGATCCGCTCCATCTGACGGCAGCTGCTGATTCCCGCCACTTAACAGTAGAGCTGATGCAGGAACTGATCGGGCATTTCGGAGTCAGCGTCCTTCTCGAAACGGGCACTTACGGAGGAACCACTGCCAGGATGGCCTCGCCCTATTTCAGAGAAATCCACACAGTCGAGCTTCACCATGGACTCTTTTTAAAAGGGAAAGCCAATTTATCTGCCTATCCGAACGTCTATTGCTACGAAGGAACCTCGCCGGATTTCATCTCGGAGGTTGCTCCTGAAGCGCAGGGGAGGATCCTCTATTGGCTCGATGCCCATTGGTGCGGCGCCGACACGGCGGCAGACGGCCAAAACACCCCGATCTTAAGGGAGTTGGACGCGATCCGCCGCAGCGGTGTTAAGGACAGCGTAATCCTCATCGACGATATCCGCTGCTTTCATGGTCTCCCGGAAGGGTTTCCGGAATTCGGAGGATATCCTACGGTCTCCCGGTTGAAAGAGGCGATCCTTGCTATCGATGGGTCGTACCGGTTTTGCATTCTTGGCGACATGGCCCTTGCCTTTCCCGAAAACGGACAAACGGAATGGACCGATTTAGTCGAGGCTTGCACGGTCAGCCGGCTGATGGATCCAAATCAGTTTGATCCCTCTCTTTTATGCGCGGATCGGACGATCCGAAGCGCCTACGATTCGGAAGAGGCTAAAATCATCGAGACCCTCCAGACCTACATCTCTTCCCGGGTGGATTGCACCGGGTATTACTTTCTTTTCTGGAAAGGGCTTCTGGAATTGGGTCGCAAACACTATAACGACGCTGCTATCGCATTCCGGAAGGCGGCTGACGCCGGATTTCAAAATTGGCGTGTTTTTTGGTATCTCGCGGAAGCCGAAGAGGGGAGGGGAAACCGGGCTGAGGCCAGACGCCTGCTGGGAATGGTCCTTGATTTAGCCCCCGAATTTCAAGAAGCTCGAAGCAAATGGGAGGCTTTATAGACTTATGAGCCTACCTCACTATTCGAATTTTTCTGATTTTGATCTTTTTGGCATCTTTCGAATGCCTCTTCTCGGCCGTGTGTGTTCACACTGTCCTCGAAGAGGAAACCCTTTGGGGCATTTAAAAGCTGCGCAAAAATCTTTAAAATCATTTAAAACCCCAATAGTGAGGTAGGCTCATGAAGATATTTTCCTTGGCCATTTACTGTATCGCAGCCCTATCAGCGCTTGCTGAAGAGGAAAAACCCTACGTCATCGCCCGGATCAAAGGGCAGCTTGGTAATAACCTCTTCAATATCGCCGCCGCTTCGGCTTTGGCTTGGGATCACGGGGCAAACCCCTATTTTCCCGAGCTTGCCAACCGACACGAGCCAAATCATCCGGGGAATGTCCCTTTGTTTCTCGAGCATGTGTTTTTCCGGTGCGCGACCGTATTGCCGGAGTCTTTGAGGGGCGTCCCGGAGACCTCTTATTGGCGGGAACCTTCGTTTCGATACCATCCCATCCGGTATACGCCCAACATGGTCGCCGAAGGGTATTTCCAATCGGAAAAGTATTTCGCGCATCACCGGGACCGGATTTTAGAATTGTTTGCGCCGCATGAGGACGATTTGGCTTACATGCAGTCGAAATATCCGGAAGTCTTCAGCGATCCTTGCTCGGTGGGTGTCCAAATCCGCGAACAATATGAAAGCCCAAGCGACCCGACCTGGATTCAATACGGGAAGGATTTCATCCGTAAGGCAATGGCCTACTTCCCCAAGGACGCCTTGTATGTCATTACGAGCAACAACGTCGAATTTGCGAGAGGGTGCATCCCGGAAGAAATGGGGCAGTATATCCTGATCAAAAACGAACCTGATTATATCGACTTTTACCTCTTAAGCTTATGCAAACACAATATTTGCCCGAATTCGACATTCTGCTGGTGGTCCGCATGGCTCAACCGCAATCCGGACAAAATCGTTATTGTCCCGAACCAATGGGCCCACCCAACGGCTACCCATATCCCGTCCGATGATTTGATCCCCTCATCCTGGATCCGCATCGATGCGAAATACGGGCTAGTAACCGATCCTGCATCTTATAATTGAGGAGTTTATGATTCGATTTGCCGCTGTATTTGCTGTCTTTTCCCTATTTGGATTCCAGGGGCTTCGTCCAATCGAAGAATACGGGTTCGATGCCAGGTTCGAGACGATCCGGGCGTGCCGCGAAGACAAGCGGGTGTTCGTGGAGACGGGCACGGCAGGTGGAAATGGGATCTACATGTCGATTTTCGCAGGATTCGAGGAAATATATTCAACAGAGGTTGACTACGAGCAGTACGCTTTCGGCTTGAGCCGATTTCATAATGAGCCGACAATTCATCTCTTCCATGATGACTCCGCTTCGGCCCTACGCAAGTTTTTGCCGGGAATCGAGGAGCCTGTCCTTTTTTGGCTCGATGCCCACTATTGCGGAAACGCCCCCCAATACTTTGAAAAATGCCCGGTTCTTCGCGAGCTCGCCGCGATTGGAGAGCATCCGGTTAAGACCCACACCATTCTCATTGACGACATGCGCCTTTTCGGCACCGATGAATTCGATGGAATCTCGGTGGACGATCTCATTCAAGCGATTCGGAAGATCAATCCTGCCTATGAGATTTCTTTCGAGGACGGATTCGTTCCAAAGGACGTTCTCGTTGCTAAAATCCGATCAAAATAAAAACTTGATGCGAATTTTTTACCCGATAGAGTAAGCTACGCCTCTTTCAAAAATTGGAGGATCGACATGCGGCTCTCTCGGGCACTTTTTCTACTTGGGTTCGCTTTACAGTGCGTTGGCTTGGAACCGGGGCAGAAAACGGCTCTCGTCTGCGGAGGCGGGGGGTTTATCGGCTATCATCTAATCCACAGGTATAAGGAAGAGGGGTATTGGGTTCGGGGAGTCGATCTCAAATACCCGGAATTCGGACCCGTAGAAGCCGATGAATTTTTGATTGCGGACCTTCGCGATCCGCAGGAAGCGGCAAGGGCGTTGCGATTGGAGGAAGGGGCGTTCGATGAAGTGTGCCAGCTTGCCGCGAATATGGGCGGAATGGGGTTCATCGCCTTCCACGACGCCGAGATCATGCACGATTCAGCTCTCATCAACCTCAATGTTCTGGAAGCGTCCCGAAAGGCCAAAGCGGGGAGAATTTTCTATTCTTCTTCGGCTTGCGTTTACCCGATTTACAACCAGTTGGATCCGAACAATCCGAAGTGCGCGGAGGATTCTGCCTACCCTGCTTGCCCGGACACCGAGTACGGCTGGGAAAAGCTCTATAGCGAACGGCTCTATTCCGCTTACAAACGCGATTACGGCCTCGACGTGAGGATTGCAAGGCTGCACAACGTATACGGTCCTCAAGGGACATGGGAAGGAGGCAGGGAAAAAGCTCCCGCTGCTTTATGCCGCAAAGTGGCCGAAGCGCCGGATGGGGGGCAAATCCAAATCTGGGGAAAAGGGGACCAGACCCGATCGTTCCTTTATATCGACGAATGCGTAGAGGGGATCCGGCGTCTGATGGGTGCTGAAGGACCCGTTCCGATCGTCAACCTCGGCTCCGAAGAGATGATCGCGATCAACGACCTGGCTCTTCTCATCGCCAAAATCGCCGGGAAAGCGCTGACCCTTTCAAACGTACCCGGACCGGAAGGAGTTCGAGGGAGAAATTCCGATAACGCGAAGCTTTTTGGCTTATTGAACTGGCAGCCGACGATGACCCTTGAAGAGGGGCTAAGGAAACTGTATCCCTGGGTCGTCAGCCAAGTTGAAAATAAAAAACTCTCTAAACAATCGAATAACCTCAGTGAAAACCTATGAAGAAAATCCTCTCAGCGCTCTTTGCTTTCTTGTCTCTCGGCATTTATGCGGAAAACATCACGGTTGTCGGTATCGGGAAATTGGGCCTTTGCCAAGCGCTTTGTTTGGAAAAGGCCGGCTATTCGGTGCTCGGGGTCGATTTGTCTAAAGGGTATATCGACAGCCTGAACGACAAGACGTTCCGGTCCCACGAGCCGCTTGTCAACGAATACCTCTTGGAAAGCGTCTCTTTCCGCGCAACGACCTCTCTCGAAGAAGGGCTTGCGTTTTCCGACCTCATTTTCCTCGTCGTCCCGACGAACCACCTGCAAAATGCCGAACCCTACGACCCAATCGCTTTAACCGAAGTTCTGACGGCGATTGGCCGGCTTGGCGTTGAAAACAAGATGCTGGTCATCACAAGCACCGTTCCCCCCGGCTACATCCGAAGCGAGGCTTTGCCGCTGATCGCCGGGTGCAGGAATATCACGCTCAGCTACAACCCTGAGTTTATTGCCCAAGGGGAGATCATCCAAGGGCTGACCTCTCCGGACCTCGTCTTGATCGGCGAGGCGGGAGTCGAGGAGGGCGACCGTATTGAAGGAGTTTATCGGAAAATGTGCGCGAATACCCCGTCCATCCAGAGAATGTCGGTGGATAGCGCAGAAATTACGAAGATGGCCCTTAACTGTTTCGTTACGGCTAAGATCACATTTGCCAATATCATTGGAGACATCGCCGATGAGACTCCCGGAGCCGATAAGTTTGCCATTTTGGCTGCAATCGGCAAAGACAGCCGCGTCGGAAGCAAATACCTTAAGCCCGGATACGGGTTCGGCGGGCCTTGTTTTCCGAGGGATAACCGGGCTCTTGCAAAATATGCCGCATCGGTCGGGATCGACAACACGTCCCTCAAAGCGGTTGACCAAATGAACAAATGGCACGCCAACTACATGGCGAGAAAATTCCTCGCTTCAAACGCTGCCGAATTCCGCTTCGAAGACGTCTGTTATAAATCGAATTGCTCGGTTCCGATCATCGAAGAGTCGCAGAAATTAGCCGTCGCCAGACAAATTGCGGAAGCCGGCAGAACCGTCACGATCGTCGACAGGAAAGAGATACTAGACAAAGTCGAAGAAGAGTTCGGCAATCTATTCCAATATGAAATTAGACAGGAGTAATATGAAATCCCTCTATCGGTTCTTTTTTTGCATTTTGGCCTGCGCCGCCACGTCCGGCTACGGCAAACAATACATCTTTCTGGAGAGCCGCGACGCAGGGCTTTTCAGCATTTTTTTCGATGTGGTCGCAATGCTCCAGTCGTATGATCAGGGCGCCTTGCAGGGAGTCGAAGTTGACTTTACGAGAACCGGCCCTTATTACGACGCGCGCTACGGCGATAACTGGTGGGAATACTATTTCGAGCCGATCCGTTTGGGAAGTAAAGACGGGGCCGAACTGGTAAGGAAAATGGGCGACTGCGTCCACATCGACCCGGCTGTCGTCGAATTCCGCAACACGCGGGAGGAAAATTACGCCATCATCCAAAAATACATTAAAATCAAACCCCATATCCAAGCCAAAATCGACTCGTTCGTCGAGAGAAATTTTCTGGAAGGGGAGTTCATTATCGGAGTTCACTACCGCGGAACCAATAAGCTAGAAGTTTCCCGGATCTCTTATGAGCGGTACGTCGAAGAGATCGACCGGCAGATCGCGCTCCTCGGGGACCGGAAATACAAGATCTTCTTTGCCACGGAAGAAGGGCCGGCCCATGATTATTTCGTTAGGAAATACGGAGACAAGCTCGTTGCGATCCTGGCGGAACTCTCATCAGGAAACGGGCTGCCCGCCTACGGCAATCCGCGGAACGTCCACAGATACCAGTGCGGGGAAGACGCTGTCATCGACTGCGTTCTCCTGTCTAAAGCGGATATTCTCATCCGCCCCACATCGAACGTCAGCGTTTGCTCGAGTTTTTTTAATCCGTTGGTCCCTGAGATTATCTTGAACCGGAGGCCTCAGCCTGCTTATCAGACTGAGGAATATCCACCTCGCTAGACCTCAGCGCTTTGGATAGGTCGGAGGCCCATGCTCTGGCCAAGTCTGATTCCCGAGGGCTGAAGAAGCCCTCGGCGATGAGCTGATCGATCAGGCTGCTGAAGGGATCTTCGCGTGAGGGCGCCCAGCTGGAAAGGGCGTCGATCAGCCGTCCCGATTCCGTATAGAGTTCCATTTCCATTTTAAAATCGTTGATCAGTGAGTGGGCGTTCCTTTCCTGATAGGCGTTGGGGCCGCTGAAGGCGACCGTCAGCCCTTTTTCCCAAAGGAGCCGCTCGGCAACAAGCCCGCGCCAAATATCGGAGACTCTCATATTGACCGTGCTGGGAAGGTATAGAGAGAAGAAGGCATCTTTCGCAATGAAGGTGTTTTGCGAGTTGAAGGGGCAAAAAGTCCCTTTGGCGAGGGCGCAGCTTTCCCGGTTCTCGAATTCTACCGGTTTTCCATAAAGCAGGCGCGAGATCGCATCGACGTCGGGATCGCCGTTGACAAGTCCCTGTTCAACTCCGATCCGAAGAGGAGAGGGAGGGAGGATTTCAAAATCGCTCGAACGGGCAATCCGTTCCAGCGGATAGCCGCGGGGCCAGAGGTCGCTTCGCCCGAAGTAGGCATAGACGTTAAAGGAGGAAGTTTCGCTAAGGATCGAAGGCAGTTCTGCATCCTGCAAGAGCGGAGCCAATCGGCCGATCGGCTCGTTGTCGTCGTCGGTTTCGTAAATCCACTCTGCGCCCTGCGAAATCGCATACAGATAGCCGATGTTTTTACGGCTATAGTGGTTCCAAGGCAAAAGATGCGCCAGCTCGAAACCGAGTTCGAGCTGTTTTTCAGGGCTTAAGTAGTCGCAGCCGTCAAGATGCCAATCCGTTGGGGTTTTCTTGTCTCCCACGACGACAAGTCGCCAGCCGGGGATCGCCGCCAGTTTTTTCAGGGGCTCCGTCGGCGGCTGGATGGTCGTCACCACGATCCAACAATTAGAAGCGAACAGCATATGGGAGACAAGAAGAGCGGGAAGGATCCTGTGTTTCAAATCATTCTCCGACTATTAGACCTCTTGCGTAACCTAGGGTTCGTCGAATTTTGGGATTATTTTGGCCGATTTTCGATTTTCATTGCGGGGGCAATATACTGTTGTCGATATTGCCCCCGCAATGAAAATCGAAAATCGGCTCAAAAGAACCCGAAATTCGACAGAACCTAGGTTACGCAAGAGGTCTATTGCTCGACCCGCTTCAAGATGGTGAAGCCGTGGCAGTTGAGCCGCCTTTCCTGAAGCGTCCACTCGCGGTGGGTCTTAAGGAAGTCGCTCACCGCCGGCCAGAGGCCCCGCTTGCCGCGGTTGATGTGGCCAGGGTATTCGGAGTAGTTGCCCCCGTATTCGCCATCGTCGCGCTGGCCCCACGGCTCGCTCGTGTCGTGCATCGCGATGTATTTACGCACTTTTGGGGAAAAAGTCTCCAGCTCATAGGTCAGGTGGCAATAGGTGTGCATTGAGTCGATGAAGAGAAAATCCGTCTCTTCGATGTCGAGATAAAGGTCGTTGCCATTGCGGAAGGTGAACGAGATCCCCTTTTCAACAGCGAGCCTCTCTGCGAGGTCGAGGTTGTCCCTCGGCGGGATGGCGATGTCGATCCCAATGTAGGTCCGGTTCGGGGAAGGGTTGTCGATAAGCCCTTGGAGAAGACCCCAGGTTGAGATGATGCCGCCGAGGCCGATCTCGGTCACGTGCGGGCACTCGGCCGCAAGCATGCGGAGGGCCGGCATATGTTCCCCGATATCGCAGAGCTTGACCGGAAGGGAAGCGAAATAGTCATAAATTTTCTCAATTGAAGGATCTGGGAAGCGGTCGGTCAGCTCGGAAGCGAATCCTTGGGCAGCTAGGGCAAATGCGATGAGGCATGTTTGGAATTTTTGATACATTTTTAGCTCCTTTGTACGTTGGGTGGAAAGCGGGGGATTTTCTTCCAAGAGGCCGGAAGGTAGTCGGGGTTCGGGCAGCCCCCGGCCGTGTCGGGGATAATGACCGTTTTTTCCGGGTTTGTATTCAGCCATGCCGCCCACCAGGAATAGGTTGAGTCGTAGGAGACGATCTGGTGGTCGCAAAACGACATGAGGTAAAAATCGATATAATGGGGGTTGCCGTCGATGAAGATGACGTTGCTTCTCGAGGGACGGAAATTGCGTCGCGTCCACTCGACATCATCCGAAAAGATCAGGAAGAGGGCGTCTTTTGGAAATGCATCCATCGCCTGATTGTAATAGTGCCACCTGTAATGAACGAGATTGCGGGGCACGTGCATCGGCTCCGAATGGCCGTCGGGCAAAAACGTCCGCACATGGACCGCAACGGTCGTGCCGGATAACAGGTGTCCATATTTCGAGAGGATCTCGGTTTTGATCTCCTCGGATGGGGCGAATAGCTCCCGGATCGCCTCTTCATGCTGGATGAAGTACTTTTCCGAGTTGAAATGAGCGTGGAGACGGACGTTTTCGGAGCCGAAATCAGGGATGGGGGCATAATAGAAATTCTCCACCACGAGATTCTGGTCATGGCAATGGAACTCTGCGTCCGGAGGGAAAGGATCTGTTTTAACCCTGTGGAATACGGTTTTGCAGTTCAGTTCCCCATTGATCGCCGAAGGAAGGTCGGGAAACGACGCTTCCGCCCCATGATCCAGCGCGTAGGAGAGAGCCGCCGCCACTTGGAACATCTGGTTGCCCATCTGCCCGTAAATGTCGGCCGTGACATACTGAGTCCCTTCCGCAAGAAGCGCCCAAGCAACTAAGAATGCGGTTGCGGACTTTCGGTACACAACAAAATTAGAGCAAGATGGGGACGTTGTCCCCATACCCCTACCCAAGGACTTTCGTCCTTGGGAATCCTTTGTTAATGGGTTTGCAAAGGGCCTCAGCCCTTTGCCGGGTTGCAGGGCAGAGCCCTGTTTTGCTTTGTACAAAGGGTTCATAGCCCCTTCCGGTAGGAATCGATCCAGGCAAGCCAGAAATCGGTATAGAGTTTCTCCATTTTAAAGGCGCGGCTTTGGAATTCGGCGTATTTTCCGTTGAGAAATTCCTCGGTTACTTCGTGCCAGTCGTTCACGATGACGATTGGGAGATCGGCGTAGAGGGGATCGAGGCCGGAGGTTTTGACGATTGCGTACGAGCCGGTATACAGCGCCTCCCAGACCCGGTGGGTGTCGAGCCCGTTGCCTCGGGGACACAAGACGAATTTGGATGCGGCGATCTCTTCGATGAACGGCTCGTATCCTTTCCTTGTTTGCGTATTGCTAAACGGCGCGTTTCCCAAGGCCTCGAAGGCGCGGGGGCGCTCAGGGAGGTAGCTCGTCAGGGAAAAATTGCAGTAGAGAAGGTGTTTTTTTTCAAACTGCTTGGATTTGACCCGAGAGATGATCTCGACATTGTCGGGTTTCCAGTACCGGTTTTCAAGGCCGATCGGGATTGCGTGGAGCTTCGGGTGCGCCTCTTCGACATTTTGGCCGAACCAGGCGATGAGCTTTTCGTCATTCAAAAATTCGGAAAAGAGCCCGGGGATCGGCTGATCCGAGTTATGCGTGACCAAGATGTAGCGATTTTGGATGCCGGGGTGCACCTTGGAAAAGAAATCGGCCAGCCGGTCCGCGTTCACGAAGACCGTCTGGCCCTGCCTGACCGTTTGGGGGGGAAGGATCCGATTCACCTCATCGTAGGCATGATCGGATAAAAACCGGAACGTATCGCCGGAAAGATACGGCGCGATCGGAGCGCGGCTCTCGTGATGGTAAGGAACCGCGTTTAGGATGAACGGCAACAAAAGGAAGAGTACTCGAAGCATCTGCCTGGTCCTCAGAAATCATAGTAGGTGGCGTTGCATCCGTCGTAGAAGACCCGCGCTTTCACGTGGAGGGAATCCATCTCTTTGACTCGCAGGTGATTGTCCCGGATGAAGCGGCCAAAGAGGATTTCGACCGCAATGTAGTCGATTTCCGCTTTTTCAAGATCCATTTCGGAAATGATCTGTTTTAGGTATTTCCACCGCATGGCAAAGCAGCCTGTGAAGAGATCCCCCGGCTGGTTGTAGTGCCTGCCGAAAACACCCCAGACGTCGAAGTCATCGCTCGTTGATTCGATGTACTTTAGGAACGAATCATCTTTGAGGAAGTAACGTCCGGTTACTTTGACGACGATATCCTCGTCTTCGAAGGGGAGAAAGGGGAGCGAGGCGCGGATCGACATCGTCTCGTTGACCCCTTTATTGCGAAGCGCTGCATTGTTTTTCTGCGGGTAGAGCACTTGGGTTGTGATCTCGTCGAAAAAGGATGAATTCACATGCATCGCCTCGATGATCCAAGGATCAAGGCCAAACGAACGGAATTGGGAGATATTGCGGATGTATTCTTCTTTTCTCTCTTCGAATTGGGTTTCTAGAAGCGCGCTTGTGAACAGCGCATGGATCTTCGCAGACAAGTGGGTCGATACGCAGAGCAGGGCCAGCAAGGCGGCGGCAAGTTGAACCATCGGATTTCCTCCAAAATGAATGGAGGGAATGTACAACGAGTCTGGAAAAATTGGTATGTTTTTATTTTAATCGTTGGAGGTCAGTTACCTGCGTTTTGTTCGAGGGTTTCAATAAATTCTGTGCATTTAGTGCCCCGGTAGTGTAAAAATATTTTTTCTGAAAAAAACGAGTGGGACATGTTCAAGAAAAGCCTCTTCATACTACTCCTTGCAGCTGTTTCCATTGGATCAGCCCGGGAGCGCAAGACGGTTCTGATCACCGGCGGGGCGGGATTTATCGGGAGTAATTTCGTATCATACCTTTATGAAAAGTATCCCGAATACGACCTCATCGTCCTAGACGCGCTAACGTATGCCGGGAGCTTGGAGAACATCGACCCGGCGATCTTGGGTTCGGAGCGGTTCCGCTTCATCCACGGTTCTGTTGCCGACTGCAGTCTTGTCGAAAAAGTAATGGGGGAGTGCCAGCTTGTCGTCCATTTCGCTGCGGAAACCCATGTGACGCGGAGCATTGCGGACGATTTGGTGTTCTTCGTGACGGATGTCTTGGGGACGAGGGCTTTGATGTCCGCTTTGGTCAAGCACGCCAAGACGGTCGAGCGGTTCATCCACGTCTCCACATCCGAGGTGTATGGGACGGCCGAAGAGGGGAGGCCGATGGATGAGGAGCATCCGCTCAATCCCCGCTCCCCTTATGCCGCGGCGAAGGCTGGCGCCGATAGGTTAGTCTATGCTTACGGCTGCACGTTCGATGTGCCCGTAGTGACGGTCCGCCCGTTTAATAACTACGGGCCGAGGCAGCACCCGGAAAAAATGATCCCCCGGTTCATTGCGGCTGCCATCCAAAAAAAGCCGCTCCAAATCCACGGCACGGGAGATCAATGCAGGGACTGGGTCCATACCTCGGATGTGGCGGCCGCGTTGGATGCAATTTTGCACTACCCCGATTTTTCGAAGTTGCAAAACCAGGCGATCAACCTCGGGTCGGGCAAGGCGACCTCCGTCATGGAAATCGCGCAGGCCGTTCTTGAGGCATTCGACCTTCCTCCGACCTTTTTGGAATTCGTAGATGAACGCCCGGGGCAGGTCGCCTGCCATTTGGCCGAGATCGGCAAAGCCGCTTCCCTTCTCGACTGGAAAGCAAGGACTTGCTTAAAAGAGGGGCTTGCAAATACGATCGAATGGTACGTCAATAACCCAACCTATTGGAGGAATCGATGGGAAGAATAATCGCTCTATTTTTGGTGGCAGTAGCTCTTTTGCCGCTGCGCGCCGACCCGAAGAAGTTTTTGGTATTCGGCGGGAAAACAGGTTGGATCGGGCAAAAGATCGTGGAACTCTTGACGGAGCAAAACCACGAAGTCTTTGCTGCTGAATCGCGCCTGGAAAACCGCGAAGAGCTCCTGCGAGAAATCGAGGCAATCCGCCCCGATTGCATCATCAACGCCGCCGGTGTGACGGGCCGCCCCAACGTCGATTGGTGCGAAGATCACCGGGTCGATACGATCCGGGCAAATATCCTTGGGGCTCTGAACCTCTTCGACGCCGCCTATTTGCACAATATCCATGTCACCCACTTCGGAACAGGGTGCATTTATCAATACGATGAAGCCCATCCGGTCCGCTCCGGGATCGGGTTCAAGGAAGAAGACGAGCCTAACTTCTCCGGTTCCTTCTATTCCAAGACGAAGGGGATGCTTCTCTCCCTCACCCAGTGCTACCCTAACGTGCTGAATCTCCGCCTCAGGATGCCGATCACATCCGACCTCCATCCGCGTAATTTCATCACAAAGATTTCCGGATACCAAAAGGTGATCGACGTCCCGAATTCGGTTTCGGTTTTAGACGACCTTTTGCCGGTGGCTATCGAGATGGCGGAGAGGGGGCTTACCGGGGACTACAACTTCACCAATCCGGGCGTCATTTCCCATAACGAGATCTTGCGCCTTTACGCCGAGTACATAGACCCGATGTTCAAGTGGGATAATTTTTCGGTGGAAGAACAGGACGCCATCTTAAAATCGAAGCGCTCGAACAACGAACTCGATGTCAGCAAACTCCTCCAAGAATTCCCCGATATCCCGCAGATTCAGGATTCGATCGTCAAAGTCTTTGAGAAAATGAAAAACGCTGAGTAATCAAAAGGCGGGGAAAGCCTCGCCTTAAGAAGCTGTACTAAAACTTGAACCTATCCAAGTAAAATTTTTCGTCGGTTTTCGTGATTATTTTGGCCGCTTTTCGATTCAAAATCGGGGGGGCATATACTTCGGGTCGATATTACCCCCCGATTTTGAAGTCGAAAAGCGGCTCAAAAGAACCCCAAAATCGACAGAAGCTAAGTTATAGTACAGCTTCTAATCAACTGTTGGGGCGGGATGATAGAATCGAACGGGCTATATCCAAACGATTTAAATAACACGCCACCCTAGCGGCGCGAAGATAAATCCGCTCTGAAAGATAGGGGTGGGCGCGGAGCAAAGCAAGATATTGCTGCAGCGCCTCTTGATACGATTCCTTGTTTTCAAGGGAATAGGCGTTGAGCAGTTGTTTATAGTGGGAAACCATCTGGATGCGCCTATTCCGGATGTCCCAGGTCAGGACGTCCAAGTAATCATTCGAGGGTTCCGTTTTGACCGCGCCGGTTAAGAGATCCATCGATTCGACGATAGCGGCTCTCGGGCAAAACCCTGTGACCAAGTTTTTGTTGTCTTCATGGTATTTGTTGGCTGCATTTCCCCATTGCCGATGCCGATAGGCGGATCCGGGGTGGACATACCCTATGTAGCCATTCGCAAGAACCTTGCAGCTAAACGTCCAGGTATCATGGCCCGGCTCTTCGACGTATCCCCCGCTTTGGAGCCAGCAGGATTTAGAGAAAATCACGTTCCCCGAATTGGTAGACATGGCCTCGTATCCACCCAAGAAAGGCTCGAGTCGGATCTCATGATTCGGAGGGCGGGTGTACGCGTATGTATCAGGGGCCTGTTTTAGGTGATCCGTAAAGATCATCGTCTCAAAGTAAGCGATTTCATACCCCCTCGCGCGCATCGCTTCAAACATAGGCGCGATCGAATCGGGGATGAAGATATCGTCCGAATCCGCGTTGCAAATATAATCGCCTCTGGCATGAGAAATCGCGATGTTGCGCGTTTCCGGAGCGCCTAGGTTTTTTGGATTTCGGAAGGCGAAAAAATTGCCGTGTCTTTGCTCGTATTCTTCCAAAACTTCAAACGATCCATCTGTGGAGCCGTCGTCGACCGCAATGACCTCAAAAGGAAAGTCAAGTTTTTGGATGTAGATCGAATCGATCGCTTCGCGCACGACCGATGCCCTGTTATAGCAGGGGATTGTGAATGAAAGAAGCGGCCGATCTCGGTTTTGGCTGTGCAGCAGCTTCTCATCCATCTCTTTTTTCCCTTCGGCCATTTTTGCTTTCAGGGTCTGGATCCTTTTTTCCTGCGGGCTGATTTCAATGAGACGGTTTGTGATCGTGTCCAATAGAGAATCAGCGGACTCTGCCGCGGTTGCAGATAAGCTCAGCAGGATAAGAGGCAAGGCGTATCGGATCGATTTCATGATTTGCATCGAGACGGCTCTCATTCAATTTTTTCAAAAACGCAGGCGATGTTCTGCTTTTTCCCCCAAATCCTGAGGAAATCCTCAAGAAGGTACGATTGATAGCTCGACTTATTCGTCGGGAAAATGGGGTCGAGGCATGCTACTTTGTCGGACTCGGCGTTATACCCGATCACGGTAAGCATGTGGGGCCGGTAAAAGGGCCAAGGGAAACCGCCCGACGGGGTCCCTTGGACGCTGACGACGATCGGGACGCTCTGGACGAGGCGGGAATGGATCTCCTCGAACCCGTTCAAGCGCACGATCCGTACCTGGTATGCGCCACCTAGGCGATGGTAGCTTTCCGCTGCGTGCAAGGGATAAAAATCGTGCGATTCGAAATCGTTATCCATGGTGTGGGCGATATAATCGGAGGTGTCGAGATCCCGCTTGGAAAGGTATTTGACAGCGGAGATCATCGCGGCTCCGAGGCACATGTCGTAGTGCCGGTCTAGGCGCAGCATGTTTAAGCTTTGCGCGGGGACGTTCTCCAAGAGGACCGAGGGGAGTTTGCAGTCATTTGAAGACGGGGAAAAGCGGGAGAGGTTCGAGAGCGATGCGGAAAACATCCGGATTGGGGAGAGGCCCTCCTTTCCGTTTGCCAGGAGGTGTACCCGGAAGCCATCGCAAAACCCGGTTTTAGGGCGGGTCGTTCCCCGGTTCGTTTCGGCAAATGAATCCTCGGGCGATTCGACGGGAAGCATCTGGCCTGTCTTGCCCCAGTCGCCATAATAGAGCCAGGGCGACCAATCCCCATTTTGGCGAAGGCTTACGAAAAAGGTGTATTGCGCATCAGCTTCGCGAGGCGCGTTCCAGCTTAGGATCAATTCATTGAACGGCTCTTCGGCCTTCACTTCCCAAACGGTATCGGATCGTCCCTGCCTTTCGGTATGCGGCATAACATATAGAGTCGAAAAGTCGGCAAAGAGCGCAGAGGCAAAGAGAAAAGCTGCAAAAATCATGCCAGACATTCCAACACTCCATCGTTTTTTTTCAAAGAGATTTTTTGAAAAAGGACAGATTGGTATCATCCCCCTCTCGATTGAATGGAGGAGTTTCTATGAGACTTTGGGTTTTGGCGCTTGCCTTTGCTGCGACGTTTAACGGATATGAGACGATAACCTTAAGAGAAATGCCCAGAGTCTATTTGCTCGAAGGGTTTCTCAGTTCCGAAGAATGCGACCACATCATCCAAGCCGCGCGTCCTCATTTGAAACGGTCGACCGTGGTGAGCGATAAAAGCTCCGACGGCGACATTGACCCGAGAAGAACCAGCCAAGGGATGTTCTTCCCCCAATTTCCACAGGATCCTGTTCTGAAACGGGTGGAAAAGCGGATCGCCGATCTCACCGGCTTGCCTGTCTCATACGGAGAAGCGATCCAGGTCCTCAACTACAAGCAAGGCGCCGAGTACCAGCCCCATTACGACTACTTCGATCCGAACAGCTACGGCGGGGCGGCCCAGCTAAAACGGGGCGGCCAGCGGGTCGCGACGGTCATCATGTACCTGAACACGCCCGATGCGGGCGGCGAGACGATTTTCCCAAGGACCCAGCTCTCCGTCATCCCCAAAAAAGGGTCGGCCGTCCTTTTCTATAGCTGCACTCCTCAAGGGGTGGTAGACCCACTCACCCTGCACGGGGGCGCCCCGGTCAAAAGCGGAGAGAAGTGGATCGCAACAAAGTGGCTCCATGGCCAAGATTTTCGCTAAGGGATCGTAAGGAAATAAATGCTACACTTAGGAGGGGTTAGAGCGTTTCAGATGTGAGAAATCTCGAGGAGGGCTATATTGCATCAATATGGCCGACGAGAGATCTCTCACAGGTGAAATTCGCTATAATCCCCTGATAAGTTGTAGCAGTTATTTTCTTACGATCCCTAAGCCGCTCTTTCCTTCGGAGGTAAGAACTTCCTTTCGTTGAAGACTTTTCGAAGCAGTTCGGCGGCCGGGGACGGTTCATACCCCGTGATGACCCGGTCTTTATCTTTTTCGAAGCGGACGAGTCCGAGGTTTGGGAAATCCCCGCGCTCCCACTCGAGGTGGCCGCGGTAGAGCGTCCAGGCGAAAAACGCCTTCATCTGGTCTTTGAAGCGATGGAGGATCGGGGCGATTTTGAGGAAATATTCTTTCTGCGTCTCGTTATCGACGGAAAATCCTGCTTCCCCCCACTTTTGGATCTTCGCATCGCACCCTGTTTCCGTGATGGCGATCGGCTTATTCAGCGCCGCGGCCTCGGTTAAGCAAGATTCGAGCGATTCAGGATAAAAGCTCGGGCCGAAGCTGAGGGTTTTTCCTCCCGGGGGACAGGTGGCGCCGAAGGTCAGCCCTGTGTTGCCAAAGTGGTAGTTTTGGGTCATGTGGCCCGGATACGTTTGGCCGGCGTTAAATCCTGCCTTAAGGCGGGGGAACCCGTAGAACTGTACTCCGATGAAATCAAGGAAGGCATTATTCGCCTCGAATTCTTTCGGGCAGACCGACAAATGGACGTTCGCTTGGAAAGGCATCTCGAAGTCGAAGCGCCCTTTTTTAAAGAAGCCGTAAACGCAGTCATGGCACATTTTAGAAAGGAAGTAGCAGATCATCCGCTCCACAAAATTCCCTTCCAGCGGCTCGAACTTGAGCCATTGGTGGGTGATCCCGACCTGGACTTTGTCCCCGAATTTTTCCTTCGCTTCCTTGTACGTTTTGCAGTGGGCAAGGAGGAGGTTGCGCAGCACGAGGCCCATGCCGTGGACGTCGCCTTTCCCACCTGGGGGATAAGCCCCTCTGAGGCGGGTCGAAAAGGCATAGACTCCCGGCTCATTGAACGTCATCCATTGCTTCACTTCAGGGAAGGTTTCCATCATCCGGAGCGAATGCAAGACGAAAAGATCGACGTTCGCAGGATCTTGGAAGCCGCTGAACCATTCGGGCAAGACAAAGTGGTGGAGCGTCACATACGGCTCGATCCCGGCGTTTTTGAGTTCCCGGATGAAATTGCGGTATAGGGCGACCGCCTTCATGTCGATCCGGCCCGGCTCCGGCTCGATGACGGCCCATTCGAGGGAGAAGCGGTGCGCGGTGACGTTCATCTGCTTGAGGATATAGATGAAGGGTTGCGGGTTGCTCAAAATATCGACAAACAATTCGCCGTAGTTCTCATGCCCTTCGATATGTTCCTTCGTCAGCCACTTGTTCCAGTCGGACTTTCCTTCAAGCGGGGTTGCCGAGTGCGCGGTGCCAAGGCCGGAGGACTGGAAGAGCGAGTCGGCAAACCCGAAATCGGCCGGCAAAGCAGAGGCTAAATCTGCGGGCGTGTCAATCGTTGAAACCGGTTTTGGCGCGGGGGAGAAGAGCGTTGCGATCTTTGAGCCGAGGCTGACCACTGCGGCGACCGGCAGAAGCGTCATCCCGGAGATGAAGGAAAAGACCTGGATCGCGCAGAAGCGGACTTTTTGGAGGGTGCTGAGCCGCTCTTGGGTGACGCCTCCTTGCTCCCATTTCCAAACGTTCGGAGTAGGGAGAAGGCTGGATTCGAGCCAATAGGCTAAGGGTGTCATATGCGCTCCTTGCTGGAGGGGAGCATTTTAAAGATCCCGATGATTTAAATCGATCTTATTTGTAGATCTCCCTGTCTGGGATTTGAATCTGGAGATGTGTCACACGGCCATTTTGAATGGTGAACACAGTGGCCGGGCTGGACTCAGGGATGAAGCCCGGGCGAATGCCCTTGTCCTTGAGCGGATCATCGGAGCGTTTGATGACTGAAACTGAACGCGGGTCGATGCGGTACATCTTGGCTGCCTGCGAATTGGCTGCGAACACAAGCTCCGCGTTTGGACGCCCAGCAACTTCTTGAGGAATGGGGATGGAAATGTTGCTTACATTGGGATCGTAGTATGGGATGGGAATGAGTGACTTGTCGGCCGGGTTGGTTTGCATATTTGTCCTTCTAGGATTGGGGACCATGAATTTTATCTCTCTGACGAGATAAATTCGAGCCAATTCTTTCAAAATATCTATAGCTGGGCTATCTTGATTCTGATCAAAAACCGGAAAGGCGTTGATGAGATGAATGTACGTTCATATTTTACTGTCTTCATTTTGGCTTTGGCGCAGTGGGTATTCTCTGAAGAGTGGGTATTGGATCCGGCTCTTTTCGAGACTCGCTTCGGTTCTGAAATTTCGGGCTGCGAATTCCAAGAGGTCTTAAGGGAAGAGGGGGTCGAGATCCAGTTTGCCCAGCCGATGGATTTGGTTCTTTGGAAAGGAAAGAGGACTGCCATTTTCCTTGCCGTGGCTCCATTAGTTCCGTACCACTTGTGGGTTGGGATCTCGGGCCAGCACTCCTTAGACGGATGTTCCTCTGATGATTTTGAGGAGCTGGCCGAGGCGGTTTGGAAAGCGCGGAAAGCTCTCAAAGAGACGCTGGGAGCCGACGCCTTTTTGATTTTTGCGACGGATGCGCCACGAACCGGGAAGGGTTGCGCCGGGGCTGGAGTCGAAATCCTCCCTTGCATATCGGAAGGACGGGCGATGGACGCGTGCGAAAAGACGCTTCTCAACGACTACATGCTCTTCAATCGATTCTGCCTAAGGGAGGCTATCGAATCGGAAGAAGCCGTCGCAGCGTTACGAAGGGCTCTCCCAGAGCTTACCCCCGCGGTCGAGCCGGAAACGCCCCAGGGGGATTGGGTCCAGAAGATTATCCGGCATCAAGAGGCTTTGCGGCAAAGCCTTGCAACCATCCATGCGGAGCTCGCCGCCTCCGGCGCACTTCGATCGGGAAAGCTGCCGCTTCCCTTGGAGGAAGACGGCTCGGTGCTCGAAAACCGGATCAATAGCTTTCGCTGCGCCTTTTGCGAGCCGAAAGTAATCGAACGGCAAACCGTCGCCGAATGGAAAGGCGTTTATGTACTCATGAACCACAAACCCTTCAGCCCGTTTGGGAATTTCCTCATTTTGCCTAAGCGCCATCAATGCGGATTCGACCTTGCAAAGGAAGAGGCTGTCCCCTTTTGGGAAGCGGCGGTCAAGATCAAACGGATGCTGCAAGAGGCATGCCCTTCGGGGGAGGTGATTCTATATGTCCAAGACGGACCCGCGATGGGGCAGACGGTGCCGCATACGCACATGCACGTATATGTGATCCCCAGCCCTTTGAAGCTTCATCTGACAGGCATCCAGCACATCCGCAACAGGCGCCCTGTCATAGACGAAGCTGAAATGCGCAAAGCTTGCGAGTCGCATAAGAATCTTTTCCCCGACTAGTGGTCTGTGCCAAAAATTCTTGGAGTAATTTCGACGTCAAAGCGCGTATAATCGACGAACGCAAATTGCCGCGTATTGAATTAATACGCAGCAGTTTGCGTAGCCTGCGGTCGATCGATTCTACGCAGCTTTCACGCCCGAAATTATCTCAAGAATTTTTGGCACAGACCACTAGTACAGCGTCTCAAAAGTTTTTCAGATAATTTCGACGTCAAAGCCGCTGAAATCGCCGAACGCAAATTTATTCGTATTGAATTAATACGGATGAACTTGCGTAGCCTGCGGTCGACGATTTGAGCGAGCTTTCACGCCCGAAATTACTCCAAAAACTTTTGAGACGGTGTACTAGTTGACATCGATCCCCGTTTTGCCTAGTATTATCGTAATAAAGGCCGACTATGCTTGCCAGCATGACGGGCTTCGGACGCGCAGGCCTAGACGCTCCCTTCGGGAAACTGGTCGCCGAAATCCAGTCAGTCAACCGCAAATACCTTGAAATTTTCGTCTCCCTGCCGAAAGAATTCTCCCGGTTCGAGCAGGATGTCCGCACTTGGGTGGGCGAAGCCGTTTCCCGCGGCCAAGTTTCGGTGCGGATCCATGTGATCCCAAGCCCCGGCGCCGCTCTCGAACTTTTGCCGGATCTTGAGGCATTGAAAGAATTGAAGCGCGGGTGGGAGAAAATCGCAAAAGGGCTCAAGTGCGATCCGAGCTGCGTCGACCTCCCGTTTCTCCTCTTGAACTCTCCCCTTCAACAAAAACAGAGGCTGGCCGAAGACAAAGACCTCGGATCGTTTGAAACGTGCGTGAAAAAGGCCCTGTCGGCGCTGGTTTCGATGAAGCAAAAAGAAGGAAAAGCCCTTTGCCTAGACATCAAGGAGCGGCTCTTAGGTTTAAAAAAGCGTTGGGAGGCGATCCGCGCTTTGGCCCCAAACGCAGTCGAAAAGGCGAAGCGGAGCCTTTCCGAAAAGGCGAAGGAGCTTCTCCAATCGCCTGAGCTTGACGAGCGGATCGCGCGGGAGATCCTCCTGTATGCCGACCGGGTCGATATTTCCGAAGAGATCACCCGCCTTTCTTCCCATTTCGTCCAGTTCCGCGAGATTTTGGACTCCAAGGAAAAGAGCGTGGGGCGCAAGATGGATTTTCTGATCCAGGAAATGGGGCGGGAAGTCAATACGACCGGCTCGAAATCCCCAGATCCCGAAATTTCCCGATTGGTGGTGGAGATGAAAAGCGAACTGGAAAAAATCCGCGAACAGGCGCAGAACATCGAATGAAGCTATTAGGCGGACTGGAAAGAGGGCTTGTATTTGTGGTCAGCGCGCCTGCAGGCACGGGCAAAACCACCTTGGTGCGGATGCTGACCGATGAATTCGACTGTGTCGCCGAAAGCGTCTCCTACACTACCCGCAAGATGCGCCCTGGAGAGAGCGAGGGAAAAGACTACTATTTCGTCAGCGACGAAGAATTCGAGCGGATGGCGAAGGCGGGGGAGTTCCTCGAGCACGCATCCGTTTTCGGCCACTCTTACGGCACGTCGAAAAAGACCGTAGAAGAGCGGCTTTGCCGGGGCAAACATGTGGTCCTCGTCATCGACACCCAAGGCGCCCAGTCGGTCAAGAAAATGCTCGACGCGGTGTTTATTTTCATCCGCCCTCCTAATTTCGAAGAGCTAAAAAAACGGCTCCATGGGAGGCAGTCGGATACCCGCGAGTCGATCGAGACGCGCCTTTCCTGGGCCGAACGGGAGATGGAGGCGGCCAAACGATACGACTACCTCATCGTCAATGAAAATTTACAATTGGCTTATGAGATCTTCAGATCCATTTTTATCTCGGAAGAACACAGAATCCGATTGAAATAAACTCTATTTTTCCTTACACTTTCCTCCAAAGGAAGGGAAGATGATTTCAGACTCGTTAACGACCGAACACCTCCGGAAGAAGTTCAAGAACAATTTCAACCTCTGTAATTTTGCCATCAGCATTGGCCGCAGCACTGTTTTGAGCGGCGTCCAGACGAATTTGGCGGAAATCCTCGAGAACGTGCAAGAGCGGGCGACCGAAGAACACAAGAAGTAGTTCTGTGGAAAAGGTCCTGATCACTTCTGCTTTGCCATACGCAAACGGGCCGCTCCATTTCGGCCATATTGCGGGAGCCTATCTGCCCGGAGACTGCTACGCCCGTTTCCAGCGGCTGATGGGGAAAGACGTCCTCTACATTTGCGGATCGGACGAGTACGGCGTTGCGATTACGCTGAGCGCCGAGATGGCCGGACGCACTCCCAAAGAACAGGTGGATCTTTTCCACGGGATCAACAAGGCGTTCTTCGAAAAACTCCATTTTTCGTTCGACCATTACAGCCGAACCACCTGGTCCGGGCACGGCCCGATCGTTCAAGATTTTTTCAAAGCGCTGGATCAGAAAGGCTTGATCGAGGAAAAGGTTGAAAACCACCTCTATTCCGAAGCCGAAAAAAAATTCCTCGCGGATCGGTACGTCGTCGGGACATGCCCGAAGTGCGGCTATGAGGAAGCGCGCGGGGACGAATGCCAGCGCTGCGCGAGCTCGTTCGAAGCGACCGACCTAAAAAATCCCCGCTCCAAAATTACCGGTTCGCCGCTTGTCCTGAAGCCGAGCGCCCACCTCTATCTCCGTTTCGACCGCTTCAAAGAGCAGCTCTCCGACTGGATCCGGAAGAAAGACTGGAAAGAAAACGTCGTCCGCTTCGCGATGCGCTATATCGAAGACCTGAAGCCCCGTGCGATCACCCGCGATTCCGATTGGGGCGTACCTGTCCCCGGCCGGCCGGGCAAGGTATTTTATGTTTGGTTCGATGCGCCGATCGGCTACGTTTCGGCAACGAAAGAATGGGCTGAGAAGAAAGGAAACTCTGAGCGTTGGAAAGATTATTGGCTCGACCCGAAGACCAAGCTCGTTCAATTCATCGGCAAAGACAATATTCCGTTCCATGCAGTCTTCTTCCCGGCGATGCTCATGGGACAGGATCTTCCCTATAAGCTGCCTGACGAGATCCCGGCGAACGAGTTCTTGATGCTCGAGGGGCGCCAGTTTTCCAAATCGGACGGCTGGTATATCGACCTGGAAGAGTTTTTCGCCCGTTACACCCCGGATCAGGCCCGCTATGCGATCGCTGCGAACGCCCCCGAGTCGGCCGATTCGGAGTTCAGTTGGAAAGACTTTCAAAAGCGGTGCAATGCAGAGCTTTTAGGGAAATTCGGTAATTTCATCCACCGGGTTCTCGTCTTCGCGAAAAACCACTGCGCCTCACGGATTCCCGCCCTCGGCGAGATCAAAGAAGAAGACCGGCTCTTCCTTGAGCAGTCGCGGTTTCTCCTAGAAATGATCTCTTCCAGCTACAGCGCATTTCATCTCCGCAAAAGCTGCCAGCATCTCATGGAGCTGGCCCAGCTCGGCAACGCTTATTTCGACACAAAAAAACCTTGGGTCGCCGCAAAAGACCCGGCACAGCGCGCTTCTCTGGAAACGACGATCGCAGCTTGCATCTCCTGCATAGCGAAGCTTGCGCTGGCCGCATCGCCCATCATCCCTGAAGCGGCCCAAAAAATTTGGAACCTGATCGGTTTCGATTCCGACCTGGCAAAAGGGAACTGGGAGAAAATCGCCGCTTCTCCGGTGCCTGTTGGGCAGACCCTCCGCGAGCCCGAAACTCTTTTCCGTAAAATTGAAGACGAGGAGATCGAGGCGGAGATCGCAAAACTCGGATCTAAGGCGAAGAAAGCGCCTCCTCCTGTCCAAAACCTTCCTCCTGTCAAAGGAGCGATCCAGTTCGATCAAATCGAAAAGCTCGACCTCCGGATCGCCCAGATCGTCGAAGCGGTCAAAGTGCCCAAATCGAAAAAACTCTTAAAACTCCTGGTCGATCTAGGGTTTGAAAAGCGAACTGTCGTCTCCGGGATCGCCCACTCGTACGAGCCTGAACAGCTCGTCGGCAAAAAGGTGCTTCTCGTCGCCAACCTTGCGCCCGCGACCATCATGGGGATCGAGAGCCAAGGGATGATCCTCGCCGCATCCTTCGATGCGAGCCTCGAGCTGCCCATGATCCAATCGCTTCCTCCCGGAAGCTCCGTTTCCTAGCTTGTTAATGGTAACGTTGTCCCCATACCCCTACCAAAGGATTGCATCCTTTGGAAACCTTTTATATGGGTTTGCAAAGGGCGAGTCCTTTGCCGGGTTTCAGGTGCGCCAAGACAAGGCGCAATGATTAAGTGGGTGGAATTCCCGCATGGAAAGCTGGCCAGGCATCCAGAACTGAGTCTTTGGGCCGGTAACGGCGACGTTACAGGTTAAGCGTAAGACA
>Ga0169931_10003588_pt1 | contig 24540 bp, 21 predicted proteins | sample Kivu_15m_20L_FD_129675 | JGI IMG/M metagenome (GOLD analysis project Ga0169931, IMG submission 129675) | Freshwater microbial communities from Lake Kivu, Western Province, Rwanda to study Microbial Dark Matter (Phase II) - Kivu_15m_20L... | ecosystem: Environmental > Aquatic > Freshwater > Lake...
CGTCGCGCTGCTCGTCACGATCGCGCGCTCGTGGTCGAGGTCGTCGACGGTGACACGATCGTCGTCGATCTCGCCGGCACGAGGGAGACGGTTCGACTGCTCGGAGTCGACGCGCCGGAGACGAAGCACCCGCGCCGACCCGTCGAGTGCCACGGACCTGAAGCATTCGAACTGCTGCGCGCGCTTCTCTCCCCCGGATCCCTCGTCCACGTGCGCCGCGACGTCGTAGCACGCGATCACTTCGGACGACTGCTTCTCTATGTGTGGCGAAGCGACGGTGTCTTCGTCAATCGAGAACTCGTCGGGCGCGGTGCGGCACGCGTTCTTACCATCGCACCGAACGGTGCCCATCACGACGAGTTCGTCGCCGCCGCATTCGACGCCCACCGACATCGCCGCGGGTGGTGGGCGCGGTGCAGCGGGGCCGCATCGATAGCGTCGGCACCGTGACGTCCCTCGCCGAACGGCTCGGCCATGCCGCCGACGCGCGACTCGTCATCATCAGTTGCGACGACCTCGGCGCGTTCCACGCCGGCAACGTCGGGGTGCTCGAGGCGATGCACGACGGCATCGCCACGTGCGCCTCGCTCATGGTTCCGGCCCCGTGGGCACGACACGCGGTGCATCACCTGCGACCGAACGACGACATCGGAGTGCACCTCACGCTCAACTCCGAACACCCCGACTATCGCTGGGGGCCGCTCACGTACGCACCGTCGTTGCAATCGGGAACCGGTGGTTTCCCCGCGTCACTCGACGACTTGTGGGAGCACGCCGACCCGCAGGAAGTGCTGCGCGAATGCCGCGCGCAAATCGAACGCGCCATCGAGTGGGGTGTCGACGTCACCCATCTCGCGCCGCACCTCACTGCAATCACGCTGCGCCCCGAGTTCTTCGACGTGTACCTCGATCTCGCCGTCACCTACCGCTTGCCGATCCGCCTCCCGTCGTCCATCAGCGAACGTGAGGTCGGCTTCGAGTTCCGCCAGCTGGCCCGCGAAGAGGGTGTCGTTTTCCCCGATCACTTCGACCACGATTGGTCGACGGGCAGCCGTGAGCGCGTATTGCGATCCATCGACCGCCTCGAACCGGGCGTCACCGAGATCCACCTCCAGCCGTGCATCGATACGCCCGAGATCCGCGCGATCGGACCGCAGAGCGACGGATGGATCGACGACTACCGGCTCGCCACGCGCGACAACGACGTGCGAGAACGCCTCGAGCGCAGCGGTGCCGTACTCATCGGCTACCGGGCGCTGCGAGACCTTGCACGATCCGGCGCAACGTCGTAGCCACCTCGCCGCTGCGCAGTCCGCGAAACAGCGCCCCCGTGCTGCCCTGCGTCTTCAGTTTGCCGAGCATGAACGCCGTTGTCGGATCCAGATCGGCAGCATCCGCGGCCGACACGGTGATGACGACCGAGGCATCCTCGGGTCCTTCGCACACCTCTTCCTTTCTGGAAATGGTGACGCAGTAGCGAATCGTTTCGGATGAGGCCATCACGAGCCCCGCGACGCGGCGTGCGCGGTGACGCGCAGCCCCGCAAACAGATCGTCCTCGTACTCGCCGTGCGCACGCTTCGGGAGCGCAACGAGACAACGCGCGAGCACCCAGTCTTCCCACGGGTACGTCTCGGCGAGCTCGTCATCGCTCAGCCCGAACCAGAACGGTGCCGCCAGGTCGACTTGCGTGGCGTGCGCCCGCAAGGCACCCGACCGTGCCCACAGCCACTCCGCCACGTGCAACTTCGTCGTCACCCTGTGATCGAGGTCGGGGCGCTCGAACCATCCTTCGTCGTACGGCGATGACCCGCGCAAGCGCAGCAATGCCTCGTGCACCGCGCTGAGTCGGGCCCGAGACCAGACCGAGTAGTACAACTTCGACGGCTGCCACGGTGCTCCCGCGTCGGGGTACCAGCCCGGGTCGCTGGCACGATCGAATGCAACGACGCTCACGTCGTGCACCTTCAAGTGGTCCGGGTGCGGATAGCCGCGTTGATCGTCGCCGTACGTGATCATTACCTGCGGACGTTCGCGGCGAATGATGGCGACGAGCCGACCGACGGCCTCGTCGAGATCGGCGCGATGGAAACAGTCGGGATGGTCGTTGCTCGGTGCGCCGGCCATGCCGGAATCGCGATAGCCGAGCATCTCGACGACGCTGAAACCGATGACGCGCGCCGACTCGGCGAGTTCGCGCGGACGCATCTCTGCGAGGAGTCGCTTCGCCGCATCGGCATCGAGTCCGTGAAACGGAGCACCGGTTTCGAGCAGGGCGGGGTTGTTCACGTCACCCTCTTCGCCACCGGTGCAGCACACGAGCACGGTGCGCACACCTTCACGTGCGTACTTGGCAAGGGTCGGTGCGCCCTTCGATGCCTCGTCGTCGGGATGTGCGTGCACGGTGAGCAGGCACAACGGGGTGTCCATCGGCTGGTGAGGCTACTTGTCGTACCCTCGACAGTGATGCGTCACCGCGAACGGACACGCCAACTTTGCGTCGTGCGTCAACGGAGCACGACGACTCGGTTCGTACGCCGTCTTGCGGTGGTGGCGTGTGCGCTCGTCATTGCGGCGTGTTCACGCGACGGTCGCGAGTTGCGACCCGCCGGACCCGATCAAACTGCGTCGATTGCGGTGACGACCACCGCTGCCGTCGACCCACCGACCGAGACGATCGAGTTCTCCGTTGCCGGACCGTGGCGCGAGAGCGAGGACATCGCCGTCGCACACACCTGCGCCGGTGAAGGAAGCCCCCCGCCGCTCGAGATTCTCGGGATACCCGACGGGACCGCGGCGCTCGCCGTGCACCTCGTCGCTCTCGACTCCCCCGAGCAGACGCTGTGGCTGGTGGTGAATCTCGCCGCGGACGCGCGGGTGCTCGCCGACGCCGTCGTCCCGGCCGATGCCGCATCCATCGGCGTGACCGACGATGCGCGCACGTACTCGGCACCGTGTGCGGCCGGTGGACAGCGTCGCGAGTATCTGCTCAGCGTGTACGCACTTGACTCGCTGCTTCCCGTCGAGAGCGTCGCCAGCGGCGATCCCGACGTCGTTCTCACGGGGATCGAAGAACGGGCCTACGACATCGCCGAGAGCGTCTTCACCGTCACCGGATAGCGCACGCAACCGGACGACACCGCGGTGGTCGCCAGCCACCGACGGTGGTCACCCGTGGCACCACCGTGTCCCTGTCACACTTGAACACATCGATCGTTTCGCCGACTCCCTGCCCATCGCCTGTTTTGAAACCGACCGCGACGGTCGGTTGACGGCGGCAAATGCCGCTTTCCGTCGTCTCGCTCTTGGTGGTGCACCGTTCACCGTGGGTGTTGCGCCGTGGGTACAGGCGCGCCCGGCGGAACGCGCCCGAGCCGAGGCGATGTGGGTCGATGCGCAACGTCGCGACGCCACCTGCCATGTCGAAGTACGCATCGTTCCGCTCGGCGGCGATCCGACGAACGACGAAACATGGATTGCCTTCGACGCACAACCCGTGGCGGATGCCGACGGTGTCGTGCGTCGCTACGTCGGCACCGCACACGACGTCACCGATGCAGTTCGCCAGCGAACCGTGTCCGATCAGCTCATCGGGTTGCTCGACACCACCGCCGATGCCGTCGTCGTCTTCGATGCGCGGTTCCGTCTCACGTACGCCAACGAGGCGGCACGCGACGTGCTCGGCATCATCGACGAATCCCCCGCCGGCCAGTCGGCTGCCACCGATTTCATCGATGCAGTGCGCCACCAGGTTCCGCGCGAAGTTCTCGACGACCCGCGCCAGCGACGGTGGGAGGGCGAGATCGGCTATCGCACGCCCGACGGATTCCTGCGCACACTCGCCGTCACGCTCCAAGTCGTGCGCGATGCCGTCGGGGCGGTTCAGCACCACGCTGTCGTCTCCCGTGACGTCACCGAGAGCAAACAGTTGCAGCATGAACTGCAGCGGCAGGCCACGCACGACGCCCTCACCGGCCTTCCCAACCGCGTACTCGTGCTGCGGCGTCTCGCCGAAGCGCTCGAACGCGACCGCACGACGAAGCGCGGCGTGACCGTCCTTTTCATCGACGTCGACCGCCTCAAGGAGGTGAACGACACCATCGGCCATCACGTCGGCGATCAGCTCATCGTCCACATCGCACGGCGACTGGTGAACGCCACGCGCCCTTCCGACATCGTCGCGCGCATCAGCGGTGACGAGTTCGTGGTCGTTGCCGAGGGACTCGGAGATACCGAAGTGGCCATGGAGGTTGCCGAGCGCGTGCGACTGGGCATCACCGGCGAAGTCGTGTTGCAGGGAGTTGACGTGCTGACGGGTGCGAGTATCGGCGTGGCTCTCGCCACTCCGGCGCTTGTCGCCGAGTCGTCACCGAGCGATGCCGCCGCTGCCCTGCTGTCGAATGCCGATACGGCCATGTACCGCGCCAAGCAACGCGGCAAGGGTCGCTGCGAGTTGTATACCGAGGAGATGCGCACGAACGCGCGTGAACGCGTACAACTTGCGGCGCAACTCGAACGGGCACTCGCTGCCGACGAATTGTTCGTCGTCTACCAACCGCTGTATTCGGCACATTCCGAACGCATCGTCGGCATCGAGGCCTACGTGCGGTGGCGTCACCCGAGCCGCGGCGTGCTCACACCGGCGAGTTTCCTTTCGGTGGCCATCGAGTCGGGCTCCGTCGGTCCGATCGGCGATTGGGTGCTGCGTACGTCGCTCGCAGCGCTCGCTCAACTCGAGTCCGAGGGTGTCGTCGAACGCGGATGTGCGCTGCACGTCAACGTCGCCGCACGCCAACTCGGCGACGCCGGATTCGTCGAGCGCACGACGGCCGCCCTGAGCGCTGCGGGGGTCGACGCACACCGCTTGGTGCTCGAGATCGATGAGACGACCTTGCTCGACGGCGTACCCGGCGTGGTGCGCACGATCAACGCGTTGCGGCGCCAGGACGTGCGCCTAGCCATCGATGACTTCGGCACCGGCTATTCGTCGCTCGCCCATCTGCGCGAATCACCCGCGCAACAGTTGAAGCTCGACGGCACGTTCGTGCGCAACATCGGCCGCGACGGCGACGACGACCCCCTCGTGCGCTCGCTCGTGCAACTCGCACACTCGATCGGAATGACCGTCGTTGCCGAGTGGGTGTCGTCGGCCGATCAGCTGCGTCGATTGCGTGCATTGGGCTGCGACGTCGTGCAAGGAAACTTCCTGTGCGGCGCCGTCGAAGTCGACGAACTGCGTGCCACGCTCACGCGGACAGCGCGCGACGGCGAGCGTCGCTGACCGACTCCTCGCCCGGCGCACTTACTCCGTCGGGATCGGAGCGGCACCCGTTCCGGCGAAAAAGCCGAGAACTTCAGCTGACGACGAGTCGAGGCGCAGAACCGATGCATCCCCGACCGTATCGCCATAGGTTCCGAGCGAAAAGCGACGCAGCTTGCCCGTAGCCGCAGGTCGCATCAGCGATGCAAACTCGACGACATCGAGCGCGGGATCGACGAGCAGAGCGTCGGTTGCCCCATCGAGCACGGTTCCGGCGCGGAAGGGGTTGGCGAGCGTGCGCTCGATGGCCGTCTTCATGAGCAGCGCCACGAAGAGTCGCTGCCGCTTTCCGCGACCGATGTCGGACGTGCCGTCCATGCGCCAGGCACCGTCAACTTTTTCCTCGAAGTACCGACTGCGCGCCCATGCCAGGGCATCGACACCGTCGAGGTTCTTGCATCCGACCGGGATGAACAACCCGGTATTGCGGTCGCGGGTCGGATGTTCGACGCACACCTTCACCCCGCCGACTGCGTCGACGAGCGACTTGAAACCCTGGAAGTTGATCTCGAGATAGTGGTGCACGGGGATCGTCAGCGCGCGTTGCACGGTGCGCACGACGACAGCTGAACCGTCGCGGTACGCGGTGTTGATTCGGTCGGAGCCGCCCGAGTCGCCGATCTCGACCCACAGGTCGCGCGGAATCGACAGCAGCGAAATGATCCCCGACGAACGCTCGACGTTCATGACGATGAGAGTGTCGCTGCGGCGACCCTGCACGTCGCCGGTGCCACCGACGTTGCCGAAGTCGGGATCGTTCGGGTCGGCCCCTTCGCGTGAATCCGATCCGACGAGGAGGATGTTCACGAAGCGATCGTCCGCCGGCGACAGGACCGCCGCGAGCGTGTCGTCGCGACGCACCGCATCGAGCCGCTGCGCAAGGGAGCGTCGCACACCGATCGCACCCGTTGCACACATGGTGAGCGCAAGACCCACGGCTGTGAGACGTCGTGCGTTGCGCCGACGTCGACGGCGCTCAACGATCGCGGCGTACGACTGCACTTCGGTCCCCACTTCACTCATCGTCGATCGACGGTACAACTCACCGCGGCACGGTAGGGACATACCCACCGGCCTTTGTGAACGCGCGCCACTTCACGTGACGCGGCGCAGATGCACGACGTCGCCCACGTCGATCACCCGAAGCGACGTTCCGTCGTCGACGATGAGACGCCCGTCTTCGTCGACGTCGCGTGCGGTGCCGACGCACTCGCTTGCATCGGCGAACGTGACGCGCACCAGTTCGTCGATCGTGCCGAGGGCGCGACGATGCTCGGTGGCGAGTTCGTGCGGCGAGAAACGGGCCACGGCGTCGATTTGACGGCAGATCTCTGCGACGAGTCGCGCACGGTCGATCGCCGTGCCCGCGAGTGCGTTGAGCGCGGCGCCCTCGGGCGGCGCCCAGCCAACGTTCATTCCCATGCCGACGACGACGCAACCGAGTACCGGCGATGCCTGAGCGAGTACTCCGGCGACTTTTGCATCACCGACAACCAGGTCGTTCGGCCACTTGAGTCGCACCTCGACACCGGAGATCTCCCGCGCCGCCCGCGCTGCTGCGAGAGCGACGACGCGCGTCATGCGCGCGAGGTCACCGGATTGCTCCCGGCGGAAGAGAATCGACATGAGCACGTTCGCTCCGCGCGGCGATTCCCAGCGGCGATCGAGCCGACCGCGACCCGCGGTCTGGTGGTCGGCGACGAGGACCAGACGATCGGAAGCACCGCTGCGGGCGCGATCCATGAGGTCGTCGTTCGTGCTGCCCGTTTCGGCGACGTGCTCGATCGTCCAGGCGTCGAGCCCCGACTCGGACCTCGAAATCCACCCCGAACTATGATTCCCGTGCGACACAACTTCACCCTAAGCACAGCGCCGGGGCTGCTCCGAGCACCCCGCGGCGTCGAGAGAACAGGACCACATGATCCGCAAGATCCTCATCGCCAACCGTGGAGAGATCGCCGTCCGTGTCATTCGTACCGCGCGTGAAATGGGCATCGCCACCGTTGCCGTCTACTCGGAACTGGATCGCAACTCACTCCACGTTCGCCTCGCCGACGAGGCGTACGCACTCGGCGGACAGACCGCCGCGGAGAGCTACCTGAACACCGCCGCGATCGTCGACGCGATCCGCAAGAGCGGTGCCGACGCCGTGCACCCCGGTTACGGCTTCTTCAGCGAGAACGCCGACTTTGCCCGCACCATCACCGACATGGGAGTTGCATTCATCGGACCGCCCCCGGCAGCCATCGTCGAGATGGGTGACAAGGTGTCGTCGCGAAAGGCCGCCTTGCGCGGTGGCGCTCCGATCGTGCCGGGTACGACCGAGTTCGTCACGAGTGCCGACGAGATCGTCGCGTTCGGCAAGGAGTTCGGCTGGCCCGTCGCGATCAAGGCGGCGTTCGGCGGCGGCGGTCGCGGCATGAAGGTCGTGAAAGATGCCGCGTCGGTCGTCGAGGCGATGGAGTCGGCACAGCGCGAATCGAAGGCATTCTTCGGACGCGACGAGATCTATGTCGAGAAGTACCTCACGTGGCCGCGCCACATCGAGGTGCAACTCGTCGGTGACACGCACGGCAACGTCGTGTGGGTATCGCTGCGCGACTGCTCCGCGCAGCGCCGCCACCAGAAGCTCATCGAGGAGGCCCCCGCACCGGCGCTGCCCGACGGCGTCGAGGAAGCGATGGGCGAAGCGGCCGTGAAGGCTGCGAAGGCGGTCGGCTACTACAACGCCGGCACGGTCGAGTTCATCTACCAGGACGGCGAGTTCTTCTTCCTCGAGATGAACACGCGCCTCCAGGTCGAGCACCCAGTCACCGAGGTGATCACGGGCATCGATCTCGTCGAGTGGCAGATTCGCGTGGCGTCGGGTGAGAAGTTGCCGATGACGCAGAAGCAGGTGAACGCGGCGCGACGCGGTCACGGGATCGAAGTGCGCATCAACGCCGAGAACCCCGCCGACGGAAAGTTCCTCCCCTCACCCGGCACCATCACGCGACTCGTCGTGCCCGACGGCTTCGGCGTGCGCTTCGACGGCGGTTACGAGGTCGGCGACACGGTGAGCCAGTTCTACGACAACCTCGTCGGCAAGCTCATCGTGTGGGGCAAGGACCGGCCCACGGCCATTGCGCGCACAATCCGTGCCCTCGAGGAGATGACGGTCGAGGGAGTGCACACGACGATTCCCGCCGATCTCGCCATCCTCAAGCACCCCGACTTTGCAGCGGCGACGCACAGCACGAAGTGGGTCGAGGAGCGACTCGACCTGTCGGGTGTCGCAGCGGCTGCGCCTGCACCCGCCGTCGACGGAGCCGAACTCGTCGAGCGCTCGAGCACCGTCGAGGTGAACGGCAAGCGGTTCAACGTGCGCATGTGGGTGCCACCGCAGGCAGCGGGCGCTGCCGCACCGGCCAAGGCTCGCAAACCCGGTCGCGCCGCGGGTTCGTCGGCAGGGGGTTCGGCAGGTAGCGGCGATGTCGCTGCGCCGATGCAGGGCACGATCGTGAAGGTGCTCGTCAGCGAGGGCCAATCGGTGAACGCCGGTGACGCCGTCGTCGTGCTCGAAGCGATGAAGATGGAGAACCAGATTCAGGCGGACAAGGCGGGAACGGTGAAGCGCGTCAACGTGAAGGCCGGCGACAAGGTCGGATCGGGCGACGTGCTCGTCGTTATCGAGTGACCGACACACCCGCCACCGAGCACTCCGGGGCGGGGCTCGTCGCCGAGCGCGCGCGACGCCTCGGCGACATCGCTGCAATGCGCGAGTCGGGTGCCGAACCGTACCCGTACCGATTCGACCGCTCGCACACCCTTGCCGACATCCGCCGCACGCACGGCTCGCTCGAAGCCGGCAGCGAAACCGATCAGCTCGTCGCCGTCGCGGGTCGCATCATGCTGAAGCGTGACCAGGGCAAGCTTCAGTTTCTCACCTTGCGTGACCGCAGCGACGAGATCCAGTTGTTCGTCAGCAAGTCGGTGGTCGGCGACGGGCAGTTCGATGCGATTGCGGCACTCGACCTCGGTGACTGGGTCGGTGCAGCCGGAACGGTGATGACGACACGCAAGGGTGAGCTGTCGGTGAAGGTCACGCAGCTCACGCTGCTCGCAAAGGCGCTGCGACCGATGCCCGACAAGTGGCACGGTCTCACCGACGTCGATACCCGCTACCGCCAGCGCTACGCCGATCTCATCGTCAATGCCGAAGCACGCCGAACCTTCGAGGTTCGGCATGCAATCATCTCGAGCATCCGCCGCACGCTGACGGCACACGATTTCATCGAGGTCGAAACACCGGTGCTCCACGTCGAAGCAGGTGGGGCCCATGCACGGCCCTTCGTCACGCACCACAACGCTCTCGACATGCAGTTGTACCTACGCATAGCCCTCGAGTTGCACCTCAAGCGACTCATCGTCGGCGGTCTCGAGCGCGTCTTCGAGATCGGCCGCGTGTTCCGCAACGAGGGAATCTCGACGCGCCACAACCCCGAGTTCACAATGCTCGAGCTGTACCAGGCCTTCGGCGATTACACCGAGGTGATGGCGCTCACGCAGGAACTCATCTGTAATGCAGCGCGTGACGCGCTCGGCACGACCGTCGTGCGCATCGGCGACGCCGAGTGCGACCTCGCGCAACCGTGGCGCACCGCGCGCATGATCGACCTCGCATCGGATGCGGTCGGAGAATCGCTCCATCCGTCACAGCCGGTGGACCACGTGCGTGACGTGGCGCGTCGTAACGGAGTGTCGTTCGAGCCTCACTGGGGCCCGGGGCGCGTCATCGAAGAGATCTTCGCCGACAAGGCCGAGTCGACACTGCACGCCCCGACGTTCGTCACGGGTCACCCGGTCGAGATCTCGCCGCTCGCGCGCGTCGACCGCAACGATCCACACCTCACCGAACGCTTCGAGTTGTTCGTGGGAGCACGCGAATTGGCGAACGGGTTCACCGAGTTGAACGACCCGATCGAGCAGCGCCGTCGCTTCGAGGACGAGCAGCGCCAGAAGGAAGCCGGCGACCTCGGGGCCGGCACCGTTGACGAGGATTATCTCCGCGCACTCGAGTACGGCCTCCCGCCGACGGGTGGCTTGGGAATCGGCATCGACCGACTGACGATGCTCCTTGCCGGTGCGGCGAGCATCCGCGACGTCATCTTGTTCCCCACGCTGCGACCCGAAGTGATTGAATGACCGCGGGCATGACGACACAGCGCACGTCCGATCACGCCTGGGGCATCGGCACAGCGACGATCGCCGCCGACGGAACCATCCTCGATGCATCGTTTCGGTCGGTTGGTTGGGGTGATGCACCACCGACAACACCGACGCCCGCAACCGAGCGTCGCACCGACCCGCGCCGTGGTGTCGCGATCGTTCCCGTCTCGAGCGTCATCGACGTCACGAAGGATCCAGTCGACGCCGTCGACTCGTACCTCCGCTTGCATCTCCTGTCGCTTCGATTGGCAGCACCCCGCACGTTGAACCTCAACGGCATTTTCGCCACGCTCGCCAACGTCGTGTGGACGGGGATCGGCCCCGTGCACGCTGCGGTCATCGACGACGTGCGCGAGGCGATGCGGCGCAACGGCGACCATCTCGTCGTCAACGGTGTCGACAAGTTCCCCCGAATGACCGACTACGTCGTGCCATCCGGGGTGCGCATCGCCGACGCCAGCCGCGTGCGCCTCGGTGCCCACCTCGCACCGGGTACCACCGTCATGCACGAGGGCTTTTGCAACTTCAACGCCGGCACACTCGGCGCGTCGATGGTTGAGGGCCGCATCTCGGCGGGGGTCATCGTCGGCAACGGCAGCGACATCGGTGGCGGAGCGTCGATCATGGGCACTCTCTCCGGCGGTGGCAAGGAATTGATCACGGTCGGCGAGCGTTGTCTGCTCGGTGCGAACAGTGGTCTCGGCATCAGCCTGGGTAACGACTCGATCATCGAGGCGGGTCTGTACGTCACCGCCGGCACCGTCGTCACGCTTCCCGATGGACAACAGGTGAAGGCGCTTGAAATGTCGGGTATCTCCAATGCGCTCTTCCGACGCAACAGCCGCAGCGGGGCCGTCGAACTGACGTCGCGAAGCGGAACGTGGGGCGGACTCAACGCCGCGTTGCACGCCAACGACTGACCCGCCGGACGGAGGACCCATGGCCACACCAGATTCCTCCGGCGATTACGCGGCGGTGGCCCGCGTCGTGCGCGCACGACGCACGAACCTTCAAGTCGATCGCGAGCGACCCGTTGGCGCCGACGTTGTCGACGAGCTGTGCGAACTCGCGACGTGGGCACCGAACCACAAGCGCACCTGGCCGTGGCACTTCGCCCATCTCACGGGAGATGCGCGCGTCCGACTCGGAGCGGTGTGTGCCGACGTCATGGCGGCGCGCGGCGAAGAAGAGGCACGAGTCGCAAAGACGCGCGGCAAGTTCCTGCGCGCACCTTCGGTACTCGTCGTCGGCAGCGCTCCGGGCGACTCGCCTTTGCGCACGCTCGAAAATCGCGACACCGTTTCGGCTGCGGTGCAGAACGTGCTTCTCGGATCCACCGCCCGGGGACTGGCAAGTTACTGGTCGTCGTGTCCGAAAGGAGCCGAGTCCGTCGTCGCCGATCTGTGCGGCTTCCCCGCCGACACCGCGGTGGTGGCAATCGTGTACATCGGTCATCCGGCCGCGGCGGCCAACGACGTACCCCGACCCGCCGCCGGCGTGCGTCACATCGACAACTGAGCTGCACGACACGGTGTCGCGCCGCGATCAGCCGGGGCGGTGCACCCCGTACACGTCGCGCAATGCGTCGCTGACTTCGCCGAGCGTGGCGTGCGCCTTCAGTGCCGCCTTCATCGGGTACAGCAGATTGTCGGTGCCACGCGCGGCTGCCCGCACATCGTCGAGTCGCGCCCCGACCTCGGCGGCGTTGCGCGCCGACTTGAATGCGCCGAGCCGTGCAACCTGATTGCGCTCACGCTCGGCGTCGATCTTCAGAACCGTCGGCTCCGGTTCCTCGTCAACCGTGAACCGGTTGACTCCGACGATCACCCGCGCTCCATCATCGATCGACTTCGTGTAGGTGTACGCGGCTTCTTCGATCTCGTTCATCTGGAATCCGGCTTCGATGGCGCTGACGGCACCGCCCATCTCGTCGATGCGCCCGATGTACTCCCATGCGAGCCGTTCGACTTCGTTCGTCAGCGCCTCGACGTAATACGACCCTGCGAGCGGATCGGGTGTGTCCGTGATGCCGCTCTCGTAACCGATGATCTGCTGCGTGCGCAGGGCGATGCGCGCGGCTTCCTCGGTGGGCAGCCCGAGAGCCTCGTCGTAGCCGTTTGTGTGCAAACTCTGCGTACCACCGAGGACCGCCGCCATGCTCTGCACGGCGACGCGCACGACGTTGTTCAACGGTTGCTGAGCCGTGAGCGTGGCGCCACCCGTTTGCGTGTGGAAACGCATGAGATGGCTGGAGGGGCTCTTCGCGCCGAAGCGCTCGGTCATGATGCGGTACCACATGCGCCTGCTCGCACGGAACTTCGCCACTTCCTCGAAGAAGTTGTTGTGCCCATTCCAGAAGAAACTGAGTCGCGGCGCGAAATCGTCGACATCGAGCCCGGCGTCGACCGCGGCCTGAACGTAGGCGATCGCGTTGGCAAGCGTGAAGGCCAACTCCTGCACGGCGGTGCTGCCTGCCTCGCGGATGTGGTAGCCGGAGATCGAGATCGTGTTCCACTTGGGAACGTGCTTCGAGCAGTACGCGAATATGTCGGTGATGATCCGCATCGACGGACGCGGCGGATACACGTACGTGCCGCGGGCAATGTACTCCTTCAGCAGGTCGTTTTGGATGGTTCCGCTGATCGCTTCCGACGCGATGCCCCGCTCCTCGGCGACCAACTCGTACATGAGCAGCAGGATCGCCGCCGTTGAGTTGATCGTCATCGACGTGGTCACCTTGTCGAGGGGTAGATCGGCGAGCAGCGTGCGCATGTCGTCGATCGAATCGATTGCCACGCCGACTTTGCCGACTTCGCCGGCGGCGCGGGGGTGGTCGCTGTCGTAACCCATCTGCGTCGGCAGGTCGAACGCGCACGACAAGCCCGTTTGTCCTGCATCGAGGAGGAACTTGAACCGGGCGTTCGTGTCGGCAGCGGTGCCGAAACCGGCGTACTGGCGCATCGTCCACAGGCGCTCACGATGCATCTTCGGGTACACGCCGCGGGTGTACGGCGCGGTACCCGGGGCGCCGAGCGTCGTGGCCGGGTCGAAACCGGGTAGCGACGATGCGTCGTAGAGCGGGGCGATCTCGATACCCGAGTCGGTCCGTTTGCGCACGTCGGAAGATCGAGGGGGCGTGTCGGGCATGGCGCAAGGCTACGAGACTCCCCCGCTGCACAACGGGGTCGGCGTCGACGGGCCGCACGAGCAACGTAGTCTGATCATCATGACGATCGCCGAGCATGCCGGGTCGACGAAGTCGATCGACGGGGTTCCCCTCACACCGAAGGAACTCGTCGACATCGGTCCGCAGCGGAACCGAACGGTTGCAGAAGAGCGCCTCGAGCGCAAGCAGAAGCTCGCCGGCGCGTTGCGCATATTCGGGCGCCTCGGCTTCGGCGAAGGCGTTGCCGGGCACATCACCGTGCGCGACCCCGAATTCACCGATCACTTCTGGGTGAATCCGTTCGCACGCAGCTTCCGTCTCATGCGCGTGAGCGATCTCATCCTCGTCAACCACGACGGCGACGTGGTGTACGGAGACCATCCCGTCAACCGCGCGGCATTTTGCATTCACGCCGCGATTCACCAGGCTCGGCCCGACGTCATCTCCGCGGCCCACGCCCACACCGTGTACGGCAAGGCATGGGCCTCGCTCGGTCGCGCGCTCGACCCGATCACGCAGGATTCCTGCTACTTCTACGACGATCACGTCGTCATCGCCGAGCAGGGCGGTGCGGTCGTGTTCGAGCCCGAAGCCGGGCGCGAGATCGCCGAGAAGTTCCCGCACGGCAAGGCGGCCATCCACCGCAACCACGGTTTGTTCACCGTCGCGGAAACGGTCGATGCAGCCGCTTACTGGTTCTTGTCGCTCGAGCGATCGTGCATGGCCCAGATCATGGCCGAGAGCGTCGGAACACCGCACAAGATCCCGCACGACATGGCGACGTACACGCGCAACCTCACCGCTCACCAGCTCGCGGGATGGCTGAATTTTCAGCCGCTGTGGCAGGAGATCTGCCGCACTGATCCCGATTTGTTCGACTGACGCATCCCTGCGTCCCCCCGCGTGACGAGCTCTCCGCGACCAACCGAGCGCATCCTGTCGGGTGCACCGCCGGAGGTGCTGTTCGTCGTCGGTGCGACGAGTCAGTACTTCGGGGCGATCATCGCAGTGTCGCTGTTCGACGAGGTCGGCGCGGCACCCGCAGCGCTCGTTCGCGTGATCAGTGCATCGCTCATCCTGCTCGCGGTGAGCACCCCGCGACTATTGCGTGACGGTGTGCCCCGGGGCCGTGAGCTCGGCATCATCGGTCTTTTCGGCATCGTCACCGCGGTGATGAACCTCACCTTCTATCTCGCGATATCGCGCCTCGACCTGGGCAAGGGCGTGGCCATCGAGTTCATCGGACCGATTGCCGTCGCCGCCGCCCGCACGCGAACGACGCGCAATCTCGTTGCCGTGGGCACAGCTGCACTCGGAGTTCTCGTTCTGTCGGGACTCGAGCTCGACGACGAGCCGCTCGGCGTGTTGTTCATCTTCCTCGCCGCGGCGTGCTGGGCGACGTACATCGTTCTCGGATCCCTCGTTGCGCGGCGTGACCGCGGAGTTGCGGGATTGGGTATCGGCTTGGCCGTCGGCGCACTCGCGATCACCCCGTTTTCACTCGACAATCTTGCCGTCTTCGGATCGGTACGACTTCTTGCATTGTGCGCACTCGTCGGACTGCTGTCGAATGCCATCGGTTACGGAATCGACCAGACGACGCTGCGTCGCATTCCGGTGCGACGCTTCTCGGTGCTGCTCGCACTGCTCCCCGTCACCGCGACGGTGATGGGTGCATTGTTCCTCGACCAAAATCCGAGCATCGCCGAAGTGTGCGGGATCGCACTCGTGCTCGTCGGCGTGATCGTGCAGGAACGCGAAACGTTCGCCACTTCGGCGTGAACTGCGCCGTGAATGCGCGGTGCCGTCAATGATGAAGTCGTCAGCGGTAGTATGAACGTTGCGGGCGAAGGAGACCCCTTACTTCACCATGCACCCACGCCGACGTTCGACGTCCCAAGTCCCGGCCATCGCGCTTGCGATCGCCATGCTCGTGAGTTCGTTGCTTGTACTCGCGCCGACCCCGGCACGCGCCACGGACGGGCAGTTACCCGCCGCGTTCGTCGTCAACGGACGAGGGTTCGGTCACGGCCGCGGCCTCAGTCAGTGGGGTTCCTTCGGCTGGGCAACGGCGTTCGGACAGAACTGGCAACAGATCCTCGATTTCTATTACGGCGGGGCGACGGGCAACGTCGTTGCCCCGATGGACACACCGAACCCTGAAATCAGGGTGTGGTTGAGCGCGATGAACCCGCGCAGCCTCGGCGGGGCGACGTACGACCAGACAGCCGTCGTCGCCGACGAACAAACGGCGGTGCTGCTCGAGGATCCGGCACCGGGTCGCACGTGGACGTCGCTCGTTGCGCGCGAGGTTGCGCCGCGCGTCTACCGCGTATGGGGTTCGACGGCGCGACGCTGTCTGCTGCACACCCAGGATCCCGGCGCACTCGGCTTCGAACTCATCGGTGATGTCGCCGAACAGGCATCCTTCACCACGGTCGTCGGCTCCGACCCCGCCGCGGCACCCACGCAGACGATCGGTCTGTGCGAACCCCGCACCGCCACGGCGCACCGTGTGCGCTACTACCGCGGCATCGTGCGCGCCACGAACAACACCCGCAACGAGAACCGCACGATCAATGTCGTCACGATGGAGAACTACCTGCGCGGTGTCGTACCGCGCGAGTCACCGGCCGGTTGGGGTGACGCCGCAGGCGGTGCAGGCATGAACGCACTGCGTGCACAGGCCGTTGCCGCCCGCTCGTACGCTGCGACGGAGAACCGTTACGCCGGACTGGCGAACACGTGCGACACGCAAGATTGCCAGGTGTACGGCGGTTCCGCACTGCGCGAAGGCGTCGCCGAGATGCCCTATTCGCTCGAAGATCCGCGCACCGACGCCGCCATCGCCGAGACGTCGGGAGTCGTCATCCGCACGCGCAACGGCGGGATTGCACGCACCGAGTTCTCGTCGTCAAACGGTGGACGCATCGCCGGAGGAACGTTCCCCGCCAAGGAGGACCCGGGTGACCTCGCCGCGAACTCCTCGCTCATGGTGTGGTCGCGAGTCATCTCTGCGGCACAGGTGCAGGCCCGCTACCCGCAGATCGGCACGCTGACGAACATCGTTACCGAGCACGACGGCCAAGGCGGCGACTGGAACGGCTACACGACGAACGTCAACCTCGTCGGCACGAACGGGTCAGTCACCGTGTCGGGATGGACTTTCCGCACGGTCTTCGATCTTCCCGCACCGTGGTACGGCGTGCGCGGGGTGTTCGGTCCGAGCTTCGATGACGGTCCGGTCGGACGCATGCTGCTCATCGGTGACTCCGTCGGCGAGAGCATCGCACCCGAGTTCCAGCGCATCGTCGCACCCGCATACCCGAACGTCAACTACCAGGCCATGTCGCGACGTTGCCTCGTCGGTCCTGCATGCGTGCCACCGGAGGCCGGACTCCCCGACGCCCAGGCAGTCATCAACTCGCTCACGGCCGATCAGTCCCCCGCCGTTGCGATCGTGCAGCTCGGGTACAACGACAACCCCGCAACTTTCGCCTCGGCCGTCGACCAAATCGTCGCCTCGCTGAATTCCCGCGGCGCACAACGAATCGTGTTCGTCAATCTGTCCACGCGTCGCGCCACCGTCGACTACGGGCTCTCGAACGCCGCACTTGCCGCCGCGGCCGCACGGTTCCCGAACGTCAGCGTGCTCGATTGGAACGCCGCGAGCAGCGGCCCCGAGCGTGACCGCTGGTTCACCGACGGTGTGCACCTCACGGCAACGGGGCGCACCGAGTTCGCGCTGTTCATGCGCGGTCAGCTCGACGCTCTCCGACGAGCCGGTGTCATCACGCTCGGCGCCGGCGCCGTCATCCCGATGGCGGTACCGCTGTCGCAGGGTGAGCGCGGTGCGCCGATCTCCGACGTGCAAAAGGCGCTCAACGTCGCCCTCGGCCTGAAGCGCAAGGACCGCCTCTCCACCGACGGAGTGTTCGGCAAGGGAACCGCAGCGGCAGTTGCACGGTTCGAGGAACTCAACGCACTGCCGGTCGACGGCATCGTCGACGAACAGGTGCTCGCGCTGCTCGGCGTCGACGCGAACAGCTTCGTTCTGTCACGCGGAGCGCGTCAGGCGTCGATCGCCACTATCCAGCGCGCCGTTGCGCGGGTTCTCGGCGTCAAGCTCGCCGCCGACGGTATCTACGGCAGCGGAACCCAGCGCGCAGTGGCACGCTTCCAGAAGCTCACCGGTCTGAAGCGTTCCGGCGCGGTCGATCGTGCGACCTGGGTTGCACTGCTCAACGCGTCGGCTGCGCAGGGCTGAATCGCTCGCGCCACGCTGCGTCGCTCACCAATTGCGGATAGGCGTCGCGGTACTCGCGCTTCAGTCGGCGATACGAGCGCGCAAGGTCGACGACGACGCGGGTCACTTCACCGAGCAACCGGAAGAAGCGTTCCCTGTCGCGGCGGCACACGAACCCCTCGGCCAATCGGTCGTGGCGGTAGAGAATGGTGTCGTAGCGCACGGCGAGACCGACCGCGCGCGAATCGATCGGGGCGGTGCGAATGCCCGTGCGGCGAAGTCGAGCAGGAAGGACGAACCCGCCGACGAGCGGCACCGACAGCGCCCATCCGATGAGTCGCAGCGGCTTGGGTCGTGGACGCGACAAGGGCACGGCGGCAAGTTCGGCCGACAACGGACCCGGCTTCTCCTCCGTCACCTTTCGTAGTTCGTCGTGCAGCGCGGTGTGGTCGAGTCGGGCGAGCTCGGACGGGCCCGCAAGAAACGCGCGCATTCCTCGGATCATGTACTCGGTGCTCGCATAGCGGAACGAGAACAAGTTGCGGAATGACAGGGCGATGAATCGTCGTGCAAGGTGCCACCATGTGTGGCGCGGAAAGACGAGCGTGTCGATGATCGCGAAGTTCCGCTTTTCGTAGAACAGTGACGACGGGTTGTTCTTCAGACCGAAGTCGGCATGCCAGACAACGACACCGTTCAGCGTGACGCTGTGACGGCCGGTGTGCATCAGGCCGAATGCAACGTCGTCACCGCGCACGAAAACGGGGAGCGGGTTGTCCCGGGTGATCATGATCGGAAATGCCGTGTACCACCAGGCCGTGTACGCCATCTTCTTCTCGCGTGCATCGGAGAGGACGAGTCGCCTGTCGCGCAGGTCGTCCTCGCGCCCGATCGCCCGCAACGGATACAGCGAACGCCAGCGGTACTTGCTTCCTGCTTCGAACTGCATCCACGGCCGTTCCTCGCTGAGCATGGCGCCGTGCACGCACAGGTCCGGATCGCGTGCAAAGCGGAACAGTGCCATCGTGCGCACGAGCGACTCGGTTTCGAGTCGCACGTCGTCGTCCATGAACAGAACGTGCGTCGCCCACCCCTCCTCGCGCAGATGCATGAGTCCACGGGCAAAGCCGCCGGCGCCACCGAGATTCGCATTGCCGATGACGGTGAGCGGTTCGGTATCGCCGACGCCGAAGTCGACGTTGCGGGCATTGTCGACGACGAGCACGCGGACCGCACCGGCGAGTTCGGGCACGCCGGAGACGGCACGCAGCACCGCCGTGACGGTCGGGATGACGTACTCCTGACGGTTGAAAGTGGTGATCGACAGCGACAGTCGAACATCGCGCGCCGGAGCAGCGGTCGTCAGCCATTCGATCCGTTGCACGGTGACGTGTCCCCCGGCGCGGATGCGCACGTAATGCACACCTGCTTTCGTCGCCGCGATGCGCCCGACGCTGAGGTCGACGGGGGCGGTGCCGAGCGCCGCGCTCGCACACACCACCTCACGACCTCGCCGCACGCCGACGAGCTCGGCGACCCCCGTTCCCGTCGCGATGACGCGCGCAACGAGGTCGGACACCGACGTGATCCGCGACCACCGCCCGGTGTGGAAAACACCGAAGGACGTGTCGAACGCGAGGGTGGCACCGGCGGCGAGATGAACGCCTTCGTCATCGGTACGCGCCTCTCCGGCGACGCGCACGTACAGCTCGGGTTCGGATTCGCCGGCGGACGCAACGAGCGACCGCTGCAGACAGACGGTCATCAGCCGAGCGGATCCACGACGAACGGTGGGGGCATCTCACCGCGGTCGAACGACAGCCGCGCCGTGTCGGCGACGTTCAGCGCCTCGTGGATGGTGACGTCCATGTCGAGGTAACGATAGGTGCCGAGGCGCCCGAGGAAGGTGACGCCGCGCTGCTCGCGGGCGAGCGACACGTAGCGGATCAGTTGTTCCTTCTCCTTCACCAAACGGATCGGATAGTACGGAACATCACCGGGTTCGCACGCACGGCTGTACTCGCGGTAGACGACGCTCGACTCATGCGATTCCCACGGCGCAAAGTGTTTGTGCTCCGTGATTCGCGTGTACGGCACGTCGGCATCGCAATAGTTGACGACGGGACAACCCTGGAAATCACCGTCGACCACTTCGGGTTCGAAGTCGAGCGTGCGATAGCCGAGTCGACCGTGTTCGTGGTCGAAGTATGCATCGATCGGCCCGCTCCAGAAAGTGTGGTCGAACGACGACATCTGCCCACGACCGAACGGGGTGGACAGGTGCACGGCGATATTCGGGTGGTCGAGGATCGCTGCCACGATCTCGGTGTACCCGCCCGCCGGGATCCCCTGGTACGGATGGTTGAAGTACGAGTCGTCGGCGGTGAAACGCAGCGGCAGCCGGGCGAGCACGCTCGCCGGCAGCTCATTCGGGTCGACGCCCCACTGTTTGCGTGTGTAACCCTCGAAGAATGCGGCGTACAACTCGGGTCCCATGAAGCGCAAACCCTGGTCGCGGAACGACACGGGTTCGGTGATCGTCGCATCGGCCCTGGAGGCCACGAACCGCTCTGCCTCTTCGGGCGTGAAGTTGGTGCCGAAGAAATCGTTGATGAGTGTGAGGTTCATCGGCAAGCGGTACATCCGCCCACCCGACATGGCACGCACCGTGTGTCGGTAGGGCTTCATCTCGGTCCAGCGCCGGATGTAGTCCCACACCCGCTCGTGCTGGGTGTGGAAGATGTGCGGTCCGTAGACGTGCACCATCACCCCGGTGTCGTGGCGCACGGTGTGGCAATTGCCGGCAACGTGATCCCGCGAGTCGAAGACGTCGACGCGATGGCCATCCTCGGCGAGTTCACGGGCGACGACCGCGCCGGAAAACCCCGCTCCGACGACGGCTGCGTGGATCGGCACGAGTTTCAGTCTAGAAACGCACGGGTCCGCGACCCGTCACGCTGCGGGCACGATGGCGCGATGAAGCGGTGACGTTCAGTGCGACAGCCACGGTGCGCACGCACCGTCGAGGTCGCGCACCTGAATGCGCTCGCGATTGTCGTACGTCACGACGTTGTTCGGATCGCGTAGCAACTTGAAGGTGCGGAACGTCATCTCCGTCGTGTCGATCGACAGGATGCGACCGATGAGCGAATCGCCGAGATCGAGCAGCAACTTGATCGCCTCGAGCGCCTGGATCGAGCCGACGATGCCGGGCAGCACACCGAGCACACCGGCTTCGGCACAGCTCGGTGCGAGCTCGGCGGGCGGCGGTTCGGGAACCATGTCGCGGTACGTCGGTCCGCGCAGCGGATGGAACACGCTCACCATTCCCTCGAACCGGAAGATCGAGCCGTGCACCACCGGAATGCCGAGCTTCACGCTCGCATCGTTGAGCAGGTAGCGCGACGGGAAGTTGTCGGCACCGTCGATGATGACGTCGTAGCCCGAGATGATGTCGATGATGTTGCTCGCCGCGAGTCGGGTGTCGTACGTGACGACGTTGACGTCGGGATTGAGCATCGTCAGCGTCTTTTTCGCCGAATCGACCTTGCGATCACCGACGCGGTCGATGTTGTGCAGGATCTGGCGCTGCAGGTTGCTCGCGTCGACCTCGTCCATGTCGACGATGCCGAGCGTGCCGACTCCGGCCGCGGCGAGGTACAGGGCCGCCGGCGAACCGAGACCACCGGCACCGAGCAACAGCACCTTGCTCGACAGCAACGTCGCCTGACCGCCGACGCCGACTTCGGGCAGCAACAGGTGGCGTTGGTAGCGGTTCTTTTGTTCGGCCGACAACTGCACGGGCGTCACCCACGCACGGCCCTCGTCCTTCCACTTGCCGAAGCCCCCGGCCATGCTCACGACGTTCGTGTACCCGAGATCCTGGAGAGTCTTCGTCGCGAATGCGCTGCGCACTCCCCCCGCGCAGTACACGACGACGGGAGACGACTTGTCGACGATGCGCGTCTCGATCTGCGCCTCGAGGTGTCCGCGGGGAATGTGAATGGCACCGGCAAGCGCACCCTGCTCGAATTCGTCAGGCTCGCGCACGTCGAGGACGCTCAACGACTCCTGTGCGAGACGAGCCTCGACGTCAACGGTCTCCACTTCGGTGATCTGGCGCTTCGCGTCGGCAAGGAGGTCGCGGAATGACGGCATGGGAAAAGCCTACCTATCTGGTCGGGTTTTCGCTCCCCTGCCCGTCACTCTCCGCACATCGCGGGAACGATGAATTCGATGTCGCCGCGAATGACCTCGTCGGCGAGATGGTCCATTTCCGTCTCGGAGCCGTTGATGATGACGACCCGTGCCCCGGCGTCGCGTGCCCGGGGGATGCAGTTCGCCACGGGGTACACCGACAGGGTCGTGCCGATGGCGACGAACAGGTCGCACTCCTGCGCCGCGACCATCGCTTGGTCGATGACGGCACCGTCGAGCGATTCACCGAAGAGGATGGTGTCGCTCTTCAGAATGCCGCCGCACGACTCGCAGCGCGGGTCGGGTGTCGCAGCCGTGACCCGGGTGAGTACGTCGCGCATGTCGCGTCGCTCGCCGCACGACCAGCACCGTGACCGCAGGATCGAGCCGTGCACCTCGTGGACGAGTGACGGCGAGTGACCCGCGGCGAGATGCAGACCGTCGACGTTCTGCGTGATCATCGCGCGCAGCTGACCCCGCTCCTCGAGGCGCACGAGTGCACGGTGGGCACGCGTCGGCTGCGGTGCACGTGCGAACCACGCGAGCCGACCCTCCCACGCGGCGCGACGCACCTCTTCGTCGGCGAGATAGTGACGCAGCGTCGACGACTTTTCCGCGGCGGGATTCTTCGTCCACACGCCGTTCGGCCCGCGAAAATCGGGGATTCCTGCCGCGGTGGAGATGCCCGCTCCGGTGAGCACGGTGACCCGACGCGCGGCCGAGAGGATGACCTCGGTTCGCGTGAGGGCGTTCGTGTCGTCGAGGGCCACGGTGGCACTAGTGTGCCACCCGCTACGGCGCGATCGATTGCACCTCACGGCGATAGTCGCCGAACGCGGTCGCAAATGCCGTCGCCAGATCGCTCGGGATGTACGTGTCGACGTCGTTCGTCACGGCGAGCACGTCGGCGGCGCGGCCGTGGATCCACACTCCCGCGACAGCGGCATCGAACGGATCCATTCCGCGTGCGAGCAAGCCGCCGACGAGACCGCTGAGCACGTCACCACTGCCCGCTTTCGCGAGACCGGCATTGCCGGTCGGGGATTGCCACGATCGGTCACCCGGCGCGCCGACGAGAGTGCGCGCACCCTTCAGCACGACGACGGCGCCGGTGCGCCGCACGAGCGAGTCGAGCGCGTTCGTGCGATCGGTGTGGACCGATTCCCTCTCGGTGCCGAGCAGTCGCGCCGCTTCACCCTCGTGCGGGGTGAGAACGACGGAATCACCGAGACGAGCGAGCAACTCGGGGCGCCGACTGAGCCCGTTCAACGCATCGGCATCGAGGAGCAGCGGGGCGCTGCGGCGCACATCGAGCACACCGTCGAGCCAGTCGTGAACGGCATCGCCCAGACCCGGACCGACGACGACGGCCGTGGCCCGCGTGAGAGCCGCGGCGATGACCGCGAGATCGTCGGCATCGATGCGTCGCTTCGTCGCGTCACCGCACGGATGGGTGAGTGCGGACGGAACCGCGGCGGCGAGATCGGCCGTGATCGCCCCCGGACACACGACGTCGACGTAACCGACGCCGCTGCGCAGTGCGGCCGATGCGCACAGCACCGCCGCACCGGCCATGCCGTGCGCCCCCGCCACGACGACGAGCCGTCCCATGCGGGACTTGTCGGTCTCGTCGGGTCGTGACGGGAGCGCCGGCAACCGCATCAGAACAGTGAACTACCGAGCGCCCATCCGAAGAGATCGTTGCCGCTCTGGGCGAGGACGAAAATCACGAGACCGCCACCCGCCAGGGCAACGTTCTTGAAGAAACCCGCTTGTTCGGCGGCCTTTGCCTGGGGATCCGCGACGGTCCAGAAGTTGTGCATCCAGATGCCGGTGATGAGTGCGAGTGCGGCGAGCACGAGCGCGGCGAGGTCGGCCCAGACACCGAGGATGACGCCGGCGGCGCCGAGGACCATCAAGGCACCCGAGGCGAGTACCGAGAATTTCGCGGCCGGGACCTTCTTGAACTGTGCATAGCCGGCCATCGCCTCGGTCTTGGCGAAGTGCCCGAGACCCGATGCGAGGAAGACGAGTGAAAAGAGGATTCGCCCGATGAGAGTGATCGTGGACATTGCATTTCTCCTTCGTTGTTGGGGGATGCTCGACGACGTGCCGCGTGCACCCGAATCGAAGGTAGTTCGCCCGACCGAGCGGGGACCGTGATACGTCGACGCCGGCTCAGCGCCGGCGGAACGACTCTGCAAGTTCGATGAGCAGTCGGGTGCCGTACGCGGTACCGCCGCGCTGCAACCAACCGGCATCGGAATCGGCCCACATCGGGCCTGCGATGTCGATGTGTGCCCACGGAATTCCGGCCGTGAACTCGTCGAGGAACAGCGCCGCCGTGATGGCGCCGGCATCGGCACCGCCGACGTTCTTCATGTCGGCGATGTACGAGTCGAGC
>Ga0169931_10003589_pt1 | contig 24538 bp, 18 predicted proteins | sample Kivu_15m_20L_FD_129675 | JGI IMG/M metagenome (GOLD analysis project Ga0169931, IMG submission 129675) | Freshwater microbial communities from Lake Kivu, Western Province, Rwanda to study Microbial Dark Matter (Phase II) - Kivu_15m_20L... | ecosystem: Environmental > Aquatic > Freshwater > Lake...
GCGCCCGCCAGCGCCCGTGGAGGCCGGCGGACCAAATCGTACCGACAGCCAATTTGCTGCAAACCCAATGGCCATCGATGCGTAACTCATTTTCGGAGCCGACCTGGTGAAATTTCCGGGTTAACCCGGAGATTTCGTCAGGTCACGGGGCGGGGCCTCAGACGCCGAGATGGCGGTGCCAGATGCCGTGGTGTGCGTCCAGCGCCGCGGAGTCCCCCTGCCAGACGACGCGACCGCGCTCGATGATGGTGTGGTGATGCGCGAGCGCGATCAGGCGGGCGACGTACTTGTCGATCACGAGGATGGTCTGGCCCTCGGCGGCCAGCGCATGCAGGCAGCGCCAGATTTCCTCGCGCACCAGGGGCGCCAGCCCCTCGGTGGCTTCGTCGAGGATGAGCAGGTACGGATTGGTCATGAGGGCACGCCCGATGGCGAGCATCTGCTGCTCGCCGCCGGAGAGCTGGTTGCCCAGGTTGCCGCGGCGTTCGCGCAGGCGGGGGAACAGTGCATACACCCGGTCGAGCCCCCAGGGGTCTGGGCTGGCGCGGCGGTTGTCGGCGAAGGCGCGCAGGTTTTCCTCGACCGAGAGGTTTGGAAACACCTGACGTCCTTCCGGCACCAGCGCGATGCCCATGCGGGCGATGGTCTCGGTCGGCTGAGTGTCGATGCGCTGTCCGCGGAAACGGATGCTGCCGGCGGAGACTGGCACCAGCCCCAGGATTGCGCGGAGGGTGGTGGTCTTGCCCATGCCGTTGCGGCCGAGCAGGGTCGCCACCTCGCCTTGGCGGATGCGCAGATCGAGTCCGAACAGCACCTCGGTGCCGCCGTAACCGGCGTGCAGGCTGGAGATTTCCAGCAGTGCTTCCGCGTCAGACATGGGTGACTCCCGCGGATGGCGTGGCGGGCGGTGGCAGGGCCTCGTCCCCGAGGTAGGCCTGCTTCACCACCGGGTCCTCGCGGATCGCGGCGGGCGTGCCGGTCGCCACGATTCGGCCCGACACCAGCACCGAGACACAGTCGGCGAGGCGGAACACCGCGTCCATGTCGTGCTCCACCAGCAGTAGCGTGCACCGCTCGCGCAGCGCGGCGATGAGGTCGACCATGCGTGCCGACTCCTCCGGGCCGAGTCCGGCGAGCGGCTCGTCGAGCAGCAGCACCCGCGGCCGGGTGGCGAGCGCGAGGCCGATCTCGAGGCGACGCTGTTCGCCGTGGGCCAGAGCGTTGGCGTCGGCGTCCAGACGGTGCGCGAGGTCGACGCGGCCGGCGAGCTGGCGTGCCTCCTCGCGCGCGCGCGGGTCGTCGCGCGCCGCGCGCCAGAAACGGAAGCTCGACCCCAGCCGGGCACTGGCGGCCAGGGCGAGGTTGTCGATGACGCTGAAGCGCCTGAACAGCTGGGTGATCTGGTAGGAGCGCGCCAGACCCGCATTCACGCGTTCGTGCATCGAGAGGCCGGTGATGTCACGGCCCAGAAGCGACACCGATCCCGCGTCGGGAGCGAGCGCGCCGGAGATCTGGTGAATCAGCGTGGTCTTGCCGGCCCCGTTGGGACCGATCAACGCGTGGATGTCGCCCTGCGCGACCTCGAGCGAGACCCCGTCGGTGGCCGTCAGGCCACCGAAGCGCTTGACGAGGCCCGACAGCCGCAAGGCCTCAGCCACGCCGCCATCTCCTGCCCAGCGTGGCGAGGCCATCCGGCGCGAACAGCACCACCGCCACCAGCACCGCCCCGACAAGGAACTGCCAGTGCAGCGTGTAGCCCGACACCACCTCCTCCAGCCCCAGCAGGACGACGGCGCCCAGGGCGGGGCCCAGGAAGCGCCCCACGCCGCCGAGGATGACCATGATCAGCAGCATGCCCGACTGGTGCCACGAGAGCATGCCCGGGCTCGCCATGTCGTTCTGGTTCGCCGCCAGGGCGCCGGCCAATCCAGCCATCGCCCCTGCGATGACGAAGGCTGCCAGCTTGATGCGCATCACCGGGAATCCGCTCGCCTCCATGCGGGTCTCGTTCTCTCGCACCCCCTGCAGGGTCTGCCCGAAGCGCGAGTTCACCACCCGCCACAGCAGGCCGATGGCGGCCACCACCACCACCAGGGTGACGTAATAGAAGACGGTGTCCGACTTCAGGTCGAGGCCGGGCCAGACGGCGGACCGCGCACCCAGTGCCAGCCCGTCCTCGCCGCCGTACTCCTTCAGGGACACGAAGACGTAGAACATCATCTGGGCGAACGCCAGTGTGATCATGATGAAGTACACGCCGCGGGTGCGCAGGCTGATCACCCCGATCAGTGCGGCGGCGGCCGCCGCCATCGCCATGGCCAGCGGCCAGGACAGCCAGGCCGACTGGAGCCCGTGGGTGGCGGCGATGCCGACGACGTAGGCGCCGGTGCCGAAATAGGCCGCGTGCCCGAAGCTGACCATCCCGCCGAAGCCCACCAGCAGGTTCAGGCTGATGGCCGCCAGAGCGTAGATCATGATGCGGCTGGCCAGCACCAGGTAGAACGGCTCGTCCAGCCAGATGAGCAGCGCCGGCAACAGCGCAGCGCCGGCAAGCGCCGGCAACAGCACGCCGGCGCGGGCGGGATGGTGCAGCGCGGTTGCCATGGTCGCTTCAGCCGCGGGCAGGGAACAGGCCCTGGGGGCGGAAGAACAGCACCCCTGCCATGAGCACGTAGATCAGGATCGAGGCCAGCGCCGGGCCGAGGTTGGCGGCCACCGAAGGCGGCAGCACCGCCCGCAGGGACATGGGCAGCAGGGTGCGGCCCATGGTGTCGACCATGCCGACCAGCAGGGCACCGACGAAGGCGCCACGCACGGAGCCGATGCCGCCGATGACGATGACCACGAAGGCGAGGATGAGCACGCTCTCGCCCATGCCGACCTGCACCGCCAGCAGCGGGCCGAGCAGGGCGCCCGCCAGGGCGCACAGCGCTGCGCCGATGGCGAAGACGAGGGTGAACACGAGACGCACGCGCACGCCCATGATCCGCGCCATCTCGCGGTTGGAGGCGCCGGCGCGCACCAGCATGCCCAGGCGCGTGTGCGCCACGAGGAAGTAGAGCAGCACCGCCACCGCCAGGCCGACGGCGATGATCATCAGCCGGTAGGCCGGATAGAACAGCTCCGCGCCGAGTTCGACCGGCCCGGACAGCGCCTGCGGCGGATTCAGGCTCAGCGCCTCGGGGCCCCAGATCATGCGCACCGCCTCGTTGGCCATCAGGATCAGGCCGAACGTTGCCAGCACCTGATGCAGGTGGTCGCGCTGGTAGAGATGGCGCAGCAGCGAACCCTCGAGCAGCGCGCCGAGCACGGCGGTACCGGCCATGGCGGCGAGCACCGCGAGCACGAAGGAGCCCGACGCCGTGGCGACGCTGGCCGCCAGGTAGGCGCCGACCATGTAGAGCGAGCCGTGCGCCAGGTTGATCATGTCCATGATGCCGAACACCAGGGTCAGCCCGGCGGCAAGCAGGAACAGCATCAGGCCGAACTGCAGGCCGTTCAGAGCCTGTTCGGCGAGGAGGATGGCATCCATCGATCGTGGACCGTGCGGGCGGGGCACGACGCGGGCGTCGCGCCCGTGGGCCTCACCAGGGTTTCATGCGGCAGGCGGAGGCGTAGAAGTCGGCATGGTTGGTCAGCACGGTCGACACCAGCTTGTTGGTGACGCGACCGCCCGGATCGCGCCAGATCTGCCGCAGGTAGTAGCTCTGCACCGGGAAGTGGTTCACATTGAAGCGGAAGTCGCCGCGCACCGACTTGAAGGGGGCGGCGGCCAGCGCCTTGCCGAAAGCGGGCTTGTCCTCCACCCGGCCCTTGATCTCGCGCACGGCGGCGTCGAGCAGGCGGGCAGTGTCGTATCCCTGGGCGGCGTAGACCGTGGGCGTGCGGCCGTACTCCTTCTGGAAATCGGCGACGAAGCGGCGGTTCTCCGCATTGCCCAGATCGTGGGCCCAGTGCGACGTGTTGAACATCCCGAGCATCGGGTCGCCCACGGCCTTGATGACATCCTCGTCGGCCGAGAAGCCGGGGGTGATCAGCGTCATCTGGCGGTTCAATCCTGCCGCCACCCACTGCTTGATGAAATTGATGCCCATGCCGCCGGGCTGGAAGATGTAGACCGCCTCGGGCTTCGCCGCACGCACCTGGGCCAGTTCGGCAGCGAAATCCAGCTGCCCGAGCTTGGTGTAGATCTCGTCCACCACCTGGCCCTTGTAGAGCCGCTTGAAGCCGGTCAGGGCGTCCTTGCCGGCAGGGTAGTTGGGCGCCAGCAGCACCACGTTCTTCAGCCCCTTGGTGGTGGCGTAGTGGCCGGCGGCCTCGTGGTAGCCGTCGTTCTGCCAGGACACGGCGTAGAAGTAGGGGTTGCAGCCCTCGCCGGAGTAGGCGCCGGGGCCGGCGTTGGCGCTCACCAGGAAGGTCTGGTTGTCCAGGATGGCCGGCGCGACGGCCAGCATCACGTTGGAGAACACGATGCCGGTGACCACGTCGACGCGGTCCTTCTTGAGCAGTCGCGCGACCAGTTGCTTGCCGGTGTCCGGGTTCATCTGGTCATCGACCACGATCATCTCCGCCGGAACTCCGCCGAGCCTGCCGCCGTTGGCCTTGAGCGCCAGCGCGAAGGCGTCGCGGATGTCGATCCCCAGAGCGGCGGATGGCCCGGACAGGGTGCTCATGAAGCCGATGCGGATCTGGTCGGTGGCCGATGCGGCCGAGGCCAGCCCGGCCAGCACGAGCGCGGCAATGGTCTTCTTCATTCGTGTCCTCGGAGTGGAAGCCGGACCGCCCTGTGGCGGCCGCCGGTCCCCCGGCGGCTGAAGCCCCGGCGGCCGGGGTGGATGTTAACCCGGATGTTTCATCAGGCCGCGGGATGATGGCGGGCAGGTGCGAGGGGCCGTCGATGTGGTGTACCCGACCGGCGGGGACTGTTGTCTGCTGTGGTGCCGCACGGATTTTTTAAAATGTAAATGCTGGTCCTCTGGCAGCGTGGATGCTGCAAGGCACCATCCCGTGACCGGGAATGGCCGACTCGAAGGATGCCCGGGCCACGACGCGTTTCTTGCGCTCGACACGGGCCGATGCGGGGTTTATTGTCAGGCGCCGTCGGGCTCCGCGTGATACGGTGCAGGCCTCCGTCGCAAGGGGGTGGCGCGTGGCGCGCGGGCCGGGCAGGATAAATACATGTCACGACCTCTGGGAGGACTTGAAATGGATGTGAAGATCAACAAGAAGGGCACCAGCTTCAATGGTGATCCGCAGATGCCGCTCATGTGGTACCTGCGTGACGAACTGGGCCTGACCGGCACCAAGTTCGGTTGCGGTGTCGGCCTCTGCGGTGCGTGCACCGTGCACGTCAACGGCAAGGCGATCCGCTCCTGCGTCACCCCGATGAGCGAGGTCGCCGGCCAGGCGGTCACGACCATCGAGGGTCTGTCTCCGGACGGCAACCACCCGGTGCAGAAGGCCTGGCGCACCCACAACGTGCCGCAGTGCGGTTACTGCCAGACAGGCCAGATCATGCAGGCGGCGGCGCTGCTCAACGCGAACGCCAAACCCAACGACGACCAGATCTCCGAGATGATGGCGGGGAACCTCTGCCGTTGCGGTTGCTACCAGCGGATCCACGCCGCGGTCAAGTCCGCCGCCCAGGGAGCCTGACATGAAATTCGAACAGTATTCCGATCACCCCGTTCTCGAGAACGTCAGCCGCCGCAACGCCCTCAAGGGCATCGTCTCCGGCAGTGGTCTGGTCCTCGCGGCCCAGTTCCTGCCGCTTGAAGCCATGGCCGACGGCAGCCAGGTCAACCAGTACGAGACCGGCGCGGGCGGCATGCCCGGCGGCGTCGTCTGGGATCCGCACGTTTTCGTGTCGATCGCCAAGGACGGCACCGTCACCATCGTGACCCACCGCTCCGAGATGGGCACGGGTTCGCGCACCAGCCTCCCCATGGTCGTGGCCGACGAGATGGAAGCCGACTGGGCCAAGGTCAAGATCGTCCAGGCACCCGGCAACGAAGCCAAGTACGGCAACCAGGACACCGACGGTTCGCGCAGCATCCGCCATTTCATCCAGCCGATGCGTGCCTGCGGCGCCGCCGCCCGCCAGATGCTGGAGAAGGCCGCGGCGCTGGCCTGGAGCGTGCCCGATACCGAAGTGCGCGCCCAGAACCACAAGGTGGTGCACGTGCCGACCGGCAAGACCATCGGCTATGGCGAACTCGCCGAAGCCGCTGCCGCGCTGCCGACGCCCAAGGCCCGCACCCTCACGCTGAAGGACCCCTCGCAGTTCCGGTACATCGGCAAGGGCAATGTCCAGATCACCGATCTGATGGACATCACCACCGGCAAGGCGACCTACGCCCAGGACGTGCGTGTCCCCGACATGCTCTACGCCGTGATCGAGCGTCCCCCCGTGGTGCTCGGCAAGGCGGTCAAGTGGGACGAGGCCGCAGCTCTGGCCGTGCCCGGCGTCAAGAAGGTGGTGTTCCTGGCCCCGACGCCGATGCCCGCCGTCTTCGCGCCCCTCGGTGGCGTGGCGGTCATCGCCAACAGCACCTACGCCGCGCTCAAGGGCCGTGCCGCCCTGAACGTGCAGTGGGAGGATGGCCCGAACGCCGACTACGACTCCGACAAGTACAAGGAGATGATGGCTGCCTCTGCGCGCAAGCCCGGCAAGGTCGAGCGCAACGAGGGTGATGTCGACAGCGCCCTGGCCGGTGCTGCCAAGGTCATCGAGCGCGAGTACTACATCCCGCACGGCCACCACGCGACGATGGAGCCGCCCGCGGCCGTCTGCCGCATCCAGGGTGGCAAGGCCGAGGTCTGGGCCTGCGTGCAGAGCCCTGGCGGCACGCGCGGCAGCGTGGCCGGCGCACTCGGCATGAAGGAAGACGACGTCACCGTCAATGTCACGCTGCTGGGCGGTGGTTTCGGCCGCAAGTCCAAGTGCGACTTTGCCATCGAGGCGGCCCTGCTGTCCCGCACCATGGGCGGCCAGGCGGTCAAGGTGGTGTGGACCCGCGAGGACGACATCCAGCACGGTTTCTACCACTCCGTGTCCTACCAGCACGTCACGGCCGGTCTGGACAAGAGCGGCAAGGTGGTGGCGTGGCGTCATCGCAGCGTCTCCCCCTCGCTCATGTCCAACTTCATGCCCGATCCGAAGCGCGAGAGCGCCCTGGAACTGGGCCTGGGCCTGATCGACACGCCGTTCAACGTCCCGAACCTGCGCCTGGAGACGGGCGAGGCCGTGGCGAAGACCCGCATCGGCTGGTTCCGCTCGGTGAACAACATCCCCCACGCCTTCGCCATGCAGTCCATGGTGGCGGAGCTCGCGGCGGAACTGGGCAAGGATCCCAAGGACTTCCTGCTGGAGATGATCGGGCCGGCCCGCATCGTCGACGCCCGCAAGGCCACCACGCAGGAACTCTGGAACTACGGCGATCCGTGGGACACCTACCCGATCGACACCGGTCGTCTGCGTGCCGTGGTCGAGCGCGCCGCCAAGGAAGCCGGCTGGGGCAAGAAGCTCCCGCCGGGACAGGGCCTGGGCATCGCCTGCCAGCGCAGCTTCCTGTCCTACGTCGCCACGGTGGTGCACGTGGCGGTGGACAAGGATGGCACGGTGACCGTGCCGCGCGTCGACACGGCCTTCGACTGCGGCTTCTGCGTCAACCCGGAGCGTGTGCGTTCGCAGGTGGAAGGTGCGTCGGTGATGGGTCTGTCCATCGCCAAGCTCACCAACATCACCTTCAAGAACGGCCGGGTGGAGCAGAACAACTTCGGTGACTACCGGGTGCTGCGCATCGGTGAGGGTGCCATGAACGTGCACACGCACATCATGCCCCACACCATCGCGACGCCGTCCAGCGGTGTGGGCGAGCCGGGCGTTCCGCCCTTCGCCCCGGCGTTCATGAACGCCATCCACGCCGCCACCGGCAAGCGCATCCGCAACCTGCCGCTCGGCGACCAGCTGAGCGCCTGACCGGACGGGCCGGGGCGCGCCCCGGCCCGCTCGGACGAGTCTGAGATCGCTTTGAGCCCGCTCTTTCCAGAGCGGGCTTTTTTTCGCCCTTTTGGTGCGTGTGGAGGCCGCCTGGAACAGCCTGGTGCGGCCGATGCTGCGCTGCGCCAAACGGGCTATGATCTCGCGTCCCGCGCGAATGGGTCGGGCGGGCGTCGCCAGCCAGAAAGTCCCTCCAGATGAAGACCATCCGCAGCCTGCTCGTCGCCAACCGTTCCGAAATCGCCATCCGCGTCATGCGCGCTGCCGCCGAGATGGGCATCCGCACCGTGGCGATCTTCTCCAACGAGGACCGCTTCGCCCTGCATCGCTTCAAGGCCGACGAGAGTTATCTGGTCGGCGCCGGACGCAAGCCCATCCAGGCCTATCTCGACATCGAGGACGTGCTGCGCATCGCCCAGGAAGCCGGGGTCGATGCCATCCACCCCGGTTACGGTTTCCTGTCCGAGAACCCGGACTTCGCCGAGGCCTGCGACAAGGCCGGCATCACCTTCATCGGCCCGCGGCCCGAGGTCATGCGCCTGCTCGGCAACAAGGTGGCGGCACGCGCGCTGGCGGAGAAGATGGGGGTGCCGGTGGTGCCGGCCACCGGGGCCTTGCCGGCCGACTACGACGAGGCGCGGCGCATGGCCGCCGCGGTGGGCTATCCGTTGATGCTCAAGGCGAGCTGGGGCGGCGGCGGACGTGGCATGCGCGTGGTGGAGTCCGAATCCGAGTTGTTCCACAACCTCGAGGTGGCCCGGCGCGAGGCTCTCGCGGCCTTCGGCAACGACGAGGTCTATCTGGAAAGGCTGGTGCGTCGCGCCCGCCACGTCGAGGTGCAGGTCATGGGCGACAGGCACGGCAACCTCGTGCACCTGTTCGAGCGCGACTGCTCCGTGCAGCGGCGCAACCAGAAGGTGGTGGAACGGGCGCCCGCGCCTTACCTGGACGACGCCCGCCGCGCCGAGCTGTGCGAGGCGGCCCTGACGCTGGCCCGCGGCGCGGGCTACACCCACGCCGGAACGGTCGAGTTCCTGATGGATGCCGACACCGGGCGCTTCTATTTCATCGAGGTGAACCCGCGCATCCAGGTGGAGCACACCGTCACGGAACAGATCACCGGCGTCGACATCGTCAAGGCGCAGATCCGCATCAGCGAGGGTGCCCGCATCGGCGATCCCGATGCCTACGTGCCGCGCCAGGAGGACCTGCGCATCAACGGCGCGGCCCTGCAGTGTCGCGTCACCACGGAGGACCCGGAGAACCAGTTCACCCCGGATTACGGACGCATCTCGGTCTATCGCAGCGCCGCCGGTTTCGGCATCCGGCTCGATGCCGGGACCGCCTACAGCGGCGCCGTGATCACGCCCTACTACGATTCCCTGCTGGTGAAGGTCACCTCCTGGGGCCACAACAAGGAGGAGGCGATCGCGCGCATGGACCGCGCCCTGCGCGAGTTCCGCATCCGTGGCGTTTCCAGCAACCTGCAGTTCCTGGAGAACGTCATCCGGCATCCGCAGTTCGTCAGCGGTGAGTGCATCACCCGCTTCATCGACGAGACGCCGGAACTGTTCCGCTTCGGTCAGAGGCGCGACCGCGCCACCAAGCTGCTCGGTTTCATCGGCGACGTTGTGGTGAACGGCAATCCCGAGATGAAGCGCCGCCGGCGTGAGGAGGCGCCGCCCGCGCCCGCCCAGCTGCCGCGGGCGCGGATGGGCGTCGCGGTGCCGCCCGGTTCGCGCGACCGGCTCAAGGCGCTGGGTGCCGAGGGCTTCGCGCAGTGGATGAAGTCCGAGCAGCGCGTGTTGCTCACCGACACCACGATGCGCGACGCGCACCAGTCGCTGTTCGCCACGCGCATGCGCACCCACGACATGCTGCCCATCGCCCCCTGGTACGCGCGGCTGGCGCCGGGGCTGCTGTCGCTGGAATGCTGGGGCGGTGCCACCTTCGACGTCGCGCTGCGCTTCCTGAAGGAGGATCCCTGGCAGCGTCTGGCCCTGCTGCGCCAGGCCATCCCGAACGTCTGCTTCCAGATGCTGCTGCGTTCCTCCAATGCGGTGGGCTACACCAACTACCCGGACAACGTGGTGCGTTACTTCGTGCAGCAGGCGGCGAAGCAGGGCATCGACATCTTCCGCGTGTTCGATTCGCTCAACTGGGTGGAGAACATGCGCGTCGCGATCGACGCCGTGCGCGAGACCGGGGCGGTGTGCGAGGCGGCCATCTGCTACACCGGTGACCTGTTCGATGCCTCGCGTCCGAAGTACAACCTGCGGTACTACGTCGACATGGCCAAGGCGCTGGAGCGCGCCGGCGCCCACGTGCTCGGCATCAAGGACATGGCCGGTGTGTGCCGCCCGCGCGCCGCGCGTGCGCTGGTCAAGGCCCTGAAGGAGGAGGTGGGGCTGCCGATCCACTTCCACACCCACGACACCAGTGGCATCGGAGCCGCCAGCGTCCTCGCCGCCATCGAGGCCGGGGTGGATGCCGTCGACGGCGCCCTGGATGCGATGAGCGGTCTGACCTCCCAGCCCAACCTGGGCTCCTTGGTGGCCGCGCTCGAGGGCACGGAGCGCGCGCCGGATGTCGATCTCGAGGCCCTGAAGTCGCTGTCGACCTACTGGGAGGGTGTGCGCCGTCACTACGCGCCGTTCGAGGCCGACATGCGGGCCGGCACCTCGGACGTCTACCTGCACGAGATGCCGGGCGGGCAGTACACGAACCTGCGCGAGCAGGCCCGGGCGATGGGGCTGGACCATCGCTGGCCCGAGGTGTCGCGCGCCTATGCCCAGGTGAACCGCATGTTCGGCGACATCGTCAAGGTCACCCCCACGTCCAAGGTGGTTGGAGATCTGGCGCTGTTCATGGTCGCCAACGACCTCTCCCCGGAGGACGTGCTCGACCCTGCGCGCGAGATCGCCTTCCCCGAGTCGGTGGTGTCCATGCTGCGGGGCGAACTCGGTTTCCCGGTCGATGGCTTCCCGGAGGACATCACCCGGCGCGTGCTCAAGGGCGAGCCACCCATCCAGGGGCGCGCAGCCGCCTACCTGCCGCCGGCCGACCTCGAGGCCGTCCGGCTGCAGGGTGAGCAGGCCGCCGGACGCAGGCTCAGCGACATCGACCTCGCGTCCTATCTGATGTACCCCAAGGTTTTCGTCGACTTCGCGCGTCACCTGCGCCAGTTCGACGACGTCTCCACTATCCCGACGCCTGTGTTCTTCAACGGCATGCGGGATGGGGAGGAGGCGGCGGTGGACATCGACCGGGGCAAGACCCTGGTGATCCGGCTCCAGGGACGGACCGACATGGACGAGGAAGGACAGGTCCGCCTGTTCTTCGAGCTGAACGGGCAGGCCCGCGTGGTGCGCGTGCCGAAGGCCGGGGTGGCGTCGGCGGTCAAGCAGCGGCTCAAGGCGGAGGATGGCAACGTCAACCATATCGGGGCGCCGATGCCGGGTAACGTGGTTCTGGTGCCGGTCAGGCCGGGCCAGGCGGTGAAGAAAGGCGACCCCCTGGTGTCCATCGAGGCGATGAAGATGGAGAGCGTCATCCGCGCCGAGCGCGACTGCCACGTCAGGGCGGTGCACGTGAAGGCAGGCGAGGCAGTGACGGCCAAGGATCTGTTGCTGGAACTGCAGTGACCACGCCTGCAGGCTGAGGCCGGGTGGGGTGTCCGGAGCGGGCCCGGCGGCTGCGGCGGGTTCGTCGGTGGCGGCCGCATCTGGCCGTGGACGCCAGCCTCCGGGGCGGAAATATCAAGCCCTTGGTGTGGCAGGTCGTAAACTCGGTATCCGTGTAGCCTTACGCACGTGGTGCAGACACCTGTTTCGCGGACAATACCCGGTCACAACCCGTGCAGCCCTCCGAGTCCCGAGCGCCTGATCCCAGCCCCGATGACCCCGTGTCTCCGGTGGGGGCAGGCCTTGGCTGGATGCGCAGCGGTGTGCTCCAGATCGGCCAGCAGTTCGTCGCTTCGCCCCGGCTCCTGCCCGCGCTCGCGGCCCTGCTCATCGTCGTACTGCTTGCGATCATCGGCAGCACCGTCTGGGCGAGCCGCAATCATCATCTGGAACTGGCGGCGCGCACCTCGTACAACCTGTCCGAGTCGCTGCAGAACCAGACCGTGCACGCCATCGGTGGGGTGGATGCCATCCTGGCGGGCATCGCCGACCTGTGGTCACAGGCGCCTCCGGACCGCCTGCCCGACGCGGCACGACTCCGGCCACTGCTGCGCGCCAAGGTGAAGGCGAACGAGTTCATCCGGGAGATGCGGGTGCTGGACGCCCAGGGACGGGAGGTGCAGAGCTCCCATATCCTGCCCGGGACCCCACCGCCCCAGGAGGATGCGCCGTACTTCACCATCCACCGTGCGGGTGACCACGGCCTGTTCGTCAGCGGCCTGATGCGCAACCCGGTCAGCGGTCGCTGGGATTTCGTGTTGTCCCGCCGTCTGTCCGATGCCGAGGGCCGCTTCGTCGGCGTGATCGCGGCGGTCATGGATCTGGATCAGTTGCAGCGTGTGTTCGACCGTCTGGAGGTGGGGCGTGAGGGTCTGCTCAATCTGCGCCACACCAGCGGTGACCTGATCGTCAGGATTCCGGCCATGCCCGAGGCCATCGGGCGCAAGATCCCCTCCACCTACCAGGCGTTGGAGGACATCCGCCTCAAGGGCGAGGCCAAGGGCGAGATGGTCAGCATTCTGGACGGCGTACGCCGCATCTACACCGCTCGCCTGCTGCCCGGGGTGCCGCTGCTGCTGTTCGTGTCACTGAGTCGGGGCGACGCCCTGGCCCCCTGGACCTGGACCGCCATCGCGTATGGCCTGCTGGCGCTGGCCCTGATGCTCGCGATCGTCTGGCTGACAAGGCAGGCGATGCGCGAAGTGCAGCGCCGCAGCGCCCTGCTGGCGTCGCTGGCACGCAGCGAAATGCTGCTGCGCGAGCACCGCGATCACCTGCAGGAGGCGGTCGAGGCGAGAACCCACGAGTTGCTGGGGGCCAAGGAGGCTGCCGAGGCCGCGAATCGCGCGAAGTCCGAGTTCCTTGCCAACATCTCGCACGAGTTGCGCACGCCGATGCACGCCATCCTGTCGTTTGCCCGGCTGGGGCGTGACCGCGTGCATGGGCCGGCGGTCGACCTCGCCAGGCTCGAGCAGTACCAGCAGCGCATCCTGCAGAGCGGCGAGCGCCTCATGAGGTTGCTCAACGACCTCCTGGATCTGTCCAAGCTGGAGGCGGGCCGGATGGGCTACGACATGCGCGAGCAGGATGCCGCCCAACTCGTCGGCGACGTGGTGGCGGAGCTCGCCGAGGTGGCGGCGGCGCGCCAGGTGAGCGTGGACATCGACATCGCACCCGACACGCCACAGGTCTGGTGCGACGGGGTACGCATCGCACAGGTGATCCGCAACCTGCTGTCGAACGCGGTGCGATTCTCGCCGTCCTCCGGGCGGATCACCATTGCGCTCTCGCCAGCCGCCGCCGGGCCCGGGGGGGCGGACGCCGCCGCCTATGTGCGTCTGTCGGTCAGCGATCAGGGGCAGGGTGTGCCCGAGGGCGAGCTGGAGGCGATCTTCGACAAGTTCGTGCAGAGCAGCAAGACCAAGAATGGCGCGGGCGGAACCGGGCTCGGCCTGTCGATCTGCCGCGAGATCGTGCAGCAGCACGGCGGGCGCATCTGGGCGGCGAATGGTGTTGGCGGCGCGGTCTTCACCGTGCTGCTGCCTGCCGGCGCACCCGCACAGACCGTGCTCGAATCGGCGGAGAGCCGTGTGGCCTGAGGCGGGTGGTCGCCCTTGCCGGGGCGCTGATCGACCGGTGCGCCCGCGTCAGCTGCGGCGATTGACCAGGGCGATGCCCGTCCCCACGAGGGTCACGGCGGCGATGAAGGCCGGTGTCACCACCTCGTCCAGGAGGATGGCGCCGAAGACGACGCCGAACAGAGGTGTGAGGAAGCCGAACACGGAAATCGGGCCGGCACGGTAACGGGTGAGCAGCCAGAACCAGGCGAGGTAGCTGGCGAAGGCGACGACGGCGCCCTGGAAGGCCAGTGAAGCCCAGGCCAGCGGGCTCAGGCGCGCCGGCAGCTGCTCGCCGAGCAGGAAGGCGGCGGGCAGCATCAGCGCCGCGCACACCGCGAGCTGGTAGAACAGCACCTTGCCGGCGCGCATGCGGCCGAGCCGGGTGCGGCGGATCCAGACCGTCGTGCTGGCCCACAGCAGTGCCGCGATGACACCACAGCTGTCGCCCAGCACCGACCCGCGACCGCGCAGGAAGCCCTCGCCGAAGGCTGCGACGATGCCCAGGAAGGCCAGCAGCACGCCGATCCATTGCACACCGCCCAGCCGCTCACCGGGCACCAGCCAGTGCACGCCCAACGCCGTGAGCACCGGCGACAGGTAGACGAACACGACGATGCGCGAGGCCGCCGTGTGTTCGAGACCGGCGTAGATGAAGATGAATTCACCGGCGAACAGCACACCCGCGACCAGCCCCGGCCAGAGGCTGCCATCGGCGTCGAACAGGCGCTGGCCGCGCAGACGCGACCAGACCATCAGCAGCGCACAGGCCAGGGCGGCCCGCAAGCCGCCCTGAAGCGTCAGCGGCAGATCGGGGGCGGCCAGCTTGGCCACTGCGGTGTTCAGGCCCCACAGCGAACACAGCAGGACCATGAGCAAGGCGGCGCGGCTGTCGACCGCCTGACGTGGCGTTTCGATCATTCCGTGGCCTGACGATTCATCGGCGTCACGAGCGGATGCAGTGCAGGCATGTGCCCGACCGGGTCACCGGAATTTCAGGCAAGACGCGACAGCAGCCACGTGGGCCGGTGCGCGTCATCGAGGCCGGCGAATTGCGGCAGGCTCACGCCGCAGGTGAGCAGGGCGGAGTCCAGCCCGGCAGCATTCGCGCCGGCGATGTCGGTCTCGATCTGGTCGCCGATCATGATGGCGTCGCCGGCACCCGCCCGCGCGAGCGCCTCCCGATACAGGTGCGGCTGCGGCTTGCCCAGCGGCGTGAAGTCCAAGTCTGTGCGACCGGGGTAGCGGCGGGCGAGGGCGGCCTCGAACATCAGGGCGACGCTGCCGGCGGCGAAACCGAAGGCGTCCACGCCGTCCGGGTAGAGCAGGTCCGGGTTGGGGAGGATCAGCCTGGGGCTCGCGCCCGCGTCGATCATGCGGATGAGGCTGGTGAGCGCGGCATCGACCGTCTCGAGAAACGGAAAGCCTGTTTCGTCGCACACCACCAGCACGTCGAAGGCCTGATCCGGTGGCACCACGATACCGCCCGCGATCTCGACGTAGCGGATGCCGTCCGGAGGGCCGAGCACCGCGCAGCGCGCGCCGTGCAGGCCGTGTGCGGCGAAGTGCGGCTGCAGCAGCATTCCCGAGGTCAGCAGGCGGGAGGCGTCGAGACGCAGGCCGAGCGCGGCGTAGCGGGCCGCCGCGGCGGCCGGCAGCTTGGACGCATCGTTGGTGACCACGTAGTAGGGCTTGCCGGCGGCCTCCAGGCGTTGCAGCGCATCCGCCGCGTCCGGCATGACACCCGTGCCGTGCACCAGCACGCCGTAGGCGTCGAACAGGAAGAGATCGTAGCGCTCGATGAGTGCATCGAGGCGCGTGTGGGGCACGCTCATGGCCGCCGGACGATGCCTCAGGCAGGGAAGGGGGTCAAGCTGCGCCGCAGCCCCCGTTTCCCGCCCGCCTGCGACGCAACGCCCGCGGCATCGCTCAGGGGTTGACCCGCCGCTCAGGCATCCCAGGGGTTGGCGCGGCCCGCGTCGATGCCGTAACGCTCGATGGCGCGGGCCACCACGTCCCGGCCGATGCTGCCCTCGTCCGCGAGCGCCGCCAGGGTGGCGACCACCACGTTCTCACGGTCCACCTCGAAGAAGCGGCGCAGATTGGCGCGCGTGTCGCTGCGGCCGTAGCCGTCGGTGCCGAGGGTGACGTAACGGCGCGGCATCCAGGTCCGCGCCATGTCGGGTACGGCGCGCATGTAGTCCGTGGCGGCGACGATCGGTCCGGCGGTGTCGGCCAGGCATTGCTCCACCCAGGTGCGGCGTGGCGCCGCCCCGGGGTGCAGGCGGTTGTGGCGCTCCGTGTCCAGGCCGTCGCGTCGCAGCTCGCTGAAGCTCGTCACGCTCCACACATCCGACGCTACGCCCCAGTCTGTGGCGAGCATCTCCGCCGCCGCGATCACCTCGCGCAGGATCGTGCCCGAGCCCAGCAACTGGGCCACCGGCTGCCCCTTCTTCGGCTTCGCCGCCTGCAGGCGGTACATGCCCTTGAGCACGCCCTCCTCGGCGCCCTCGGGCATGGCCGGGTGGGCGTAGTTCTCGTTCATCACCGTGACGTAATAGAACACGTCCTCCTGGTCCTCCAGCATGCGGCGCGCGCCGTCGCGGATGATGAGCGCCACCTCGTAGCCGAAGCAGGGGTCGTAGGCCACGCAGTTCGGCACAGTCGAGAACAGCACATGGCTGGAGCCATCCTCGTGCTGCAGGCCTTCGCCGGAGAGTGTCGTGCGGCCGGCCGTGGCGCCGAGCAGGAAGCCGCGCGCCCGCGAATCGCCGGCGGCCCACACCAGGTCGCCGATGCGCTGGAAGCCGAAGCAGGAGTAGAAGATGTAGAAGGGCAGCATCGGCACGCCGTGGGCGCTGTAGCTGGTGGCCGCGGCGATCCAGGACGAGATCGCGCCGGCCTCGGTGATGCCCTCCTCGAGGATCTGGCCGTCGCGCGCCTCCTTGTAGTAGAGCAGCTCGTCCTTGTCCTCGGGGTCGTAGAGCTGCCCCACCGAGGAATAGATGGCCACCTGGCGGAACAGCGCCTGCATGCCGAAGGTGCGCGCCTCGTCGGCCACGATGGGCACGATGTGGCGGCCCAGCTCGGCGTCCTTCAGCCACTGGGTGAGCAGTTGCACGAACACCATGGTGGTCGACTGCTCGCGGCCGTTGGTGCCCTCGAGGAACTTGCGCAGCGTGTCCACCGCGGGCACGGGCAGCTCGCGCGCCTTGCCGACCCGCTGCGGCAGGTAGCCGCCGAGCGCCTCGCGGCGCGCGTGCAGGTACTTCATCTCGGGGCTGTCGGCGGCCGGCTTGTGGAAGCGCAGGTGGGTGACGTCCTCGTCGGACAGCGGCAGGGCGAAGCGGTCGCGGAAGGCGATCAGGGCCTCGTCGTCGAGCTTCTTCTGCTGGTGGGTGGTCATCTTGCCCTGCCCCCAATGCCCCATGCCGTAGCCCTTCTTGGTCTGGGCGAGGATCACCGTGGGCTGGCCGCGATGGTTCATGGCGGCATGGTAGGCGGCGAAGATCTTGACCGGGTCGTGACCGCCGCGGCGCAGGCGGTCGATGTCCTGATCGGACAGGTGCGCCACCAGAGCCTGCAGCTCCGGGTACTTGCTGAAGAAGTGCTCGCGGTTGAACTGGCCATCGGTGGCCGCGTAGCGCTGGAACTCCCCGTCCACCGTCTCGTGCAGGCGCTTGACGATGACGTTGTCGGTGTCGCGCGCGAACAGCGGGTCCCAGTCGGAGCCCCAGAGCAGCTTGATCACGTTCCAGCCGGCGCCGGCGAACAGGCCTTCGAGCTCCTGCACGATGGAGCCGTTGCCGCGCACCGGGCCGTCGAGCCGCTGCAGGTTGCAGTTGACCACGAAGATGAGGTTGTCCAGACCCTCGCGCGCGGCCAGGGACAGGCCGGCCAGGGACTCGGGCTCGTCCATCTCCCCATCACCGGGGAAGGCCCACACCTTGCGCCCCGCCGTGGTCAGGATGCCGCGGTTCTCCAGGTAGCGCATGAAGCGCGCCTGGTAGATGGCGTTCAGCGGGCCCAGACCCATCGACCCGGTCGGGAACTGCCAGAACTCCGGCATCAGATAGGGGTGACAGTAGGAGCTCAGGCCTTTGCCGCCGGTCTCGCGGCGGTAGCTGTCGAGGTTCTCCTCGCCCAGCCGCCCTTCGAGAAAGGCGCGGGCATACACACCGGGGGCGGAGTGCGGCTGGAAGTAGATCAGGTCACCCGTCTGACCGGCGCGGAAGAAGTGGTTGAAGCCGACCTCGAAGAGGTCTGCCGCGGAGGCGTAGCTGGCGATGTGGCCGCCGAGTTCGGCGTGCGCCTTGTTGGCCCGCACCACCATGGCGAGCGCATTCCAGCGCACGAGGCCGATCAACCGCTGCTCGGTCTCGAGGTTGCCCGGGAACTGCGGCTGGTTGGCCAGCGTGATGGTGTTGCGATAGGGCGTGTTCAGCACCGGCGGCATCGGCACCCGGAGGTCGTGGGCGTGGTCGAGCAGCTTGCGCAACAGCCAGGTGGCGCGCTCCGGACCTTCGTGCTCGATGACAGCTTCCAGGGCACCGAGCCACTCGCGCGTCTCGACCGGGTCGAGGTCCTTGGGAAGCACCCGCCAGAAGGCGGACCAGTCGAGTTGCTGGATGTCGGAAAGATCGGTCATGGGGAGCTCCGGGAGTCGCGGGCGGCAGGGGTGGACACGGGCCGCCGAGTACCTGAATGGTAAGGCGAAGCGCCGAGCATGAGGTGCTGAACATGCCGGTCGAAGCGCATTAAAACGGCACGATGGTGAGTCTCCAAGGGAAATGACGGCATATCATGCTGCTTGTCCAATATTCCTCCATGCGGAGACACTTCCATGACCGACATTTCGGCCCTCGACGCCATCGATCGTCGCATCCTGTCGCTGCTCCAGACCGATGCCCGCATGACCAACGTTGAGCTGGCGCGGGCTGTGAACCTCTCGCCCTCGCCTTGCCTCGCCCGGGTCCGCGCCCTCGAACAGCGCGGCTACATCAGTGGCTACGTCACCTTGCTGGATGCCAAGCGCCTCGGCCTCCAGGTGAGCGTGTTCATCCGCGTCCGCCTGGAGCGGCAGATCGAGGCCGCCCTCGAGACCTTCGAGCGCGCCATGATCGATCGTCCCGAGGTGATGGAGTGCTCTCTCATGACGGGCGATGCCGACTACCTGCTGCGCGTCGTCGTTCCCGACCTGCCGGCGCTGCAGGACTTCATCGTCAACACCCTGTCGCGTGTCCCCGGGGTGGGCAACATACAGTCGAGCATCGCCTTGAAACAGGTGAAGTACCAGACGGCGCTGCCGCTGGGCGATGTCCGGCGCTGAGTCTGCGCAGAGGCTGCAGGGGGGCGCCGCTATAATCCGCACGTCACGATCGACGGGCCCGCATCCGCGGGCCAGCGTCGTCCACACGTCCTGGTCGCATGCTCACCTTCTCCGTCGTTGCCGCGCTGTGCGTGGTTCTCGCCCTGGCATTCCTGGTCACGCCCCTGCTGCGGCGTCCGGCCTCGGGCGTATCGTCAGAAACCGCCAATGTCGCCATCTATCGGGACCAGCTGAGCGAACTGGATGCCGACGTCGCCCGCGGCACGCTGTCGCGCGAACGCCATGCGGAGGCGCGGGCCGAGATCGAGCAGCGGCTTGCCGAGGATCTGGCCTTCCGTCAGGCGACCCAGGTTGCGGAAGGGCGGGCGGGCCGTCGGCTGGCGCTCGCCCTGGCGTTGCTGCTGCCCGCGGCCGCCATCGGCATCTACCTGGGTCTGGGAAACCCCGTTGCCCTTGATCCGGCGAAACGCCTCGGCATGAGCGAGCAGGAGGCGGCGGAGCGGCAGAAGATGCTGGACCTCACCGCCAAGCTCGCCCGTCGCATGGAGGAGAAGCCCGACGATCCCGTGGGCTGGCGCATGCTGGGCCGGGCCTATCGTGCGGTCGGCAAGATGCGCGAGTCGGTGCGTGCCTACCAGCGCAGCATGGCCCTGGACCCGCGCAATCCCGAGGCCTACGTCGATGCCGCCGAGACCCTGGCGCTGATGGAAGGCGGACGCATCGGCGCAGAGGCTGCCGCCCTGGCCACCAAGGCGCTGAGCCTGGACGAGCGCAACGAGAAGGCGCTGGCGCTGCTCGGCACGGCGGCTTTCGAGGCCGGTGACTTCAAGCGCGCCATCGAACTGTGGCAGCGGCTGCGCGAGTTTGCCCCCGAGGGTTCGGATTACGCCAGGGCCATCGACGGCGGCATTGCCGAGGCGAAGCGTGCCCTGTCCGAGACGAAGGGTGGGGGGGCGGCTGCGGCCGCAGGCCCCAGCCTGGCGGGCAGCGTGACGCTCGGGCCGGGCATGGCGGGCAAGGCACCGCCCGAGGCCTCCGTATTCGTGTTCGCGCGCGCCGTGAACGGGCCGAAGATGCCGCTCGCCGTGGTGCGGCGACAGGTGAAGGATCTGCCCTTCGAGTTCCGGCTCGACGACAGCATGTCCATGGTGCCGGGTATGAAGCTGTCGGCACAGGCGCGTGTCATCGTCGGTGCACGCGTGTCCCTGTCGGGCAATCCCGTGCCGTCCAGCGGCGATCTCGAGGGTGCGACGGAGCCGGTGGCGCCGGGGGCTGCGGGCCTCAAGATCGTGATCGACAGGCAGGTGCCGTGAATCCGCTGCGCCGTCGCCTTCTCTGCGCCGCGGGTGCCCTGTCCCTGCCGGCCTGCGCCTACGAATTCCCGCCCGCGCTGCGCCAGGACATGCAGCTGTTCGTCGAGGATCTCGTGGCGCGTCATGGCCTCGACGAAGGCCGTGTGCAGGGGCTGCTGCTGGACGCGCGTTTCCTGCCCGCCATCCTCCAGTCGGCCGCCGCTCCGGGTACTGGGCGACCGTGGCGGCAGTTCCGTCCGGAATACCTCAAGCAGGACCGCATCCAGGGGGGCGTCGCATTCTGGAAGGCGCACGAACCACTGCTCGCGCTGGCGCGCGAGACCTACGGTGTGCCGGAGGAAATCGTGGTGGCCATCGTTGGTGTCGAGACGGTCTACGGTCGCGTCACCGGCAGGCACCGTGTGCTCGACGCCCTGGTCACCCTGGGCTTCCAGGGCCAGAGCCGCACCCCGTTCTTCCGCGGTGAACTCGAGGCGCTGCTGCTGCTCGACCGGGACGGCGTGCTCGACCCGCTCAGCGTCCGTGGCTCCTACGCCGGAGCCATGGGCTGGCCTCAGTTCATGCCTTCGAGCATTCGTCGCTTCGGTGTGGACTTCGATGGCGATGGGCGGGTGGACCTGTGGGCCAGCCCTGCGGATGTGATCGGCAGCGTGGCCAATTACTTCCGGCATTTCGGCTGGCGCGCCGGTGCCGACGTCGTTCTCCAGGCGACCGTGGCCGACCCGGCGGCCGTCCGGCCGCTCATCGCGACCGGCGTGAAGCCCACAGCCGGGCGCCAGGAGCTCGAGGCCGCCGGTGTGATGCCGTCACGTCCGCTGGGCGAGCAGGAACTCGGTGCCCTCATGATGTTCGAGGGCGCGTCGGGGCCGGAGCATTGGGTCGGGCTCGAGAACTTCTATGTCATCACCCGCTACAACCGAAGCCAGAACTACGCCCTGGCCGTGTGGCAGCTGGCCCAGGCGATCGCCTACGTGCGGCGCCAGTCGGGTTGAGCGGGTGGGCGGCACGCTGCACCGGACGTCACAACGGTCGCCATGAACGCGAAAGCCCACGTCGCCGCCCTGCGTGAGGCCGAGCACGCGCTGGCTGCGGCCGATCCCCTCATGCGCGCGCTGATCGCGCGCCACGGCGCATGCCGTCTCGAGCCGCACTGGCGGCGTGGTCCGTACGAGGCGCTGGTGCGAGCGGTCATGCACCAGCAGGTGCACGGCCGGGCCGCCGAGGCCATCCTGCAGCGCTTCATGGATCTTTGCCCGACGGAGTCGTTTCCCGGGCCCGCCTCCGTGATGAACCTGCCCGAGGAGGCAGTGCGTGCCGCCGGGCTGTCCTGGCAGAAGGTGAGTTACGTGCGCGCCATCGCGGCGGCGGCGCTCGAGGGCACGGTGCCGCTGCGGCGTGGCGACCTTGCCGGGCTTGACGACGATGCGGTCGTCGCGCGTCTGGTCCAGGTGCGCGGCGTCGGTCGCTGGACGGTGGAGATGCTGCTCATCTTCACCCTGGGCCGGCTCGACGTATTGCCGGTGGACGACTACGGCGTCCGCGCGGGCTTCGTCCGCAGCAGCGGAGACCGCGAGGCCGTCACACCGCGGGAGTTGCGCACCATCGGAGCGCGCTGGGCACCCTACCGCAGCGTGGCTGCGTGGTATCTCTGGCGTGCGACCGAGCAGGGGGTGCAGTAGGCGCGGTCAGAAGCGCGAATCCGGGTGGATGCAGGTCTTCCGGGGGGCTGGGTGAAAGTTCTCGTTGCGGAACCCTGGTCGGCTCGATCGGTCCTCTCGATGCGGCTGAAGTAAGTGCAGCAGGGGGCAAAAGGCAAGACCTGACCCCGGTGTTCTTGTCCTTGTCAAGGCGCGGTGCTGCAACGGCGGCGAACCGCGGCCGCGACGCATGGTCTGAGTGCCGGTAACCAATCACCAGGAGCATTTGCCATGAACACTGGAACATTGCATCGCCGCCGATTTCTCGCAGCAGGCGCTTGCGCTCTCGCAGGCGCCACAGGTCTCGCCACCGCTCAGGGCGGCAAGGTCGAGGAGAAGGATGCCCAGGCCGTCAGCCTTGGCTACCGGCACGACACGACCAAGGTCGACAAGGCCAAGTATCCCAAGCACGCCGCGCAGCAGCAGTGCGGGAACTGCGGGCTGTTCCAGGGCAAGGCCGGGGACGCCTGGGGCGGGTGCCCGATCTTCGCCGGCCGCCAGGTCGCCGGGAAAGGTTGGTGCAGCGCCTGGGCCAAGAAGGCCTGATCGACGGCGCTGGCGCCCGGGAGGTCCTTCCTCCGGCCTCCCGGGATCGACGACCGATGCTTCGCCAGACCATGGAGTTGCCTTTCCCTTTGCGGGGGCGCCTGCAGGACATTCTGCATTCGCTTGGATGCAACAATGCCGTGACAAGCCTCGGCTCTTCGCTTTGGCCGCACTGGCGAGGGTCGACCCCTCGAGGGCTGCGTGCGCGTCTGACACCGGCATCTGATGCCCGCCTGCTGGTGCAACGCATCGGGACCCTGTTGCGAAGCTGCATCGGAGCCGCGTTGCTTTTCTGCCTTGGCGCGGCGTGTCAGGCCCAGGTGCCAGGGTCATGGATCCGTTCCGTTCCGTGCGGCCAGGTGGTCTGCGGCTCGATGGAGATCGCCTGGTATCGGCGATTCTTCGACGGAGACCCGACCCCGGCGTTCGAGCGGCAGGGCGTGAACATACGCGGGCGGTTCCGCGGCTTCCGGGAACAGGCGCGAGAGTTTCACTACCTTCAGGTCATCACCCGCTTCGAGGCCGGCGACTTCCGCTGGAGCCGCGAGCCTGCGGTCAGGCTGCCACCGCGTTTCGTCGACGCGCCGCCGTTTGGCATGCAGCAGCATGCCGTGGACGCGCAGGGCCGGTTCCACACGGTGGTCCGCGTTTTCGACGCCCTGCCATGGTATGACGAGGGGGAGTTCCCGGTTTTCGATGATCGGCCACGCGCCTTTCTGGCGAGCGCGCGCCGGCATGGCGTCGTTGCGATGGAGTTCGAGACCTGGCTGGTCTGTGTGATCGATGCCAGCGCTGGGCCCGACCCGGAGCGGGTGAGCGACGACCGCTACGAAGTCGCCGCGCTCATCGGCTGGTCCTGGGGCTACGAGATCGTGCACGAGGACCGCGGGGTGCACGGGGTCGACGAACTCGAGGACTACACCTTCAACCTGCTGCCGATGCGGATTCTGGGTGAGCCGACCGATGCTTTCGAGGCGGGACTCGGCGCGACGCTCGGCGGGCGCGAGACCGATCGCTTCAACATCCTGCTCGGCGACGCCGCGCGCTGTCGGCGGGTACCCTGGTAACCGGCGACGGCGGTCGGGCGAACGCTCGCTGGCGACGGCTTCTTCTTTCGCCGCTTTCATTGGCGGCATATGCCTCTTTGTGGCATTGACTTGATCCAGGACAAGATGCGTGGCTTCGTCCCGTCTACATTGGTCAAATGCAAATGTCGACCGGACGGGAGGTGGCGATGGGCAGGCTCGCAGATGTGGTGGTGGCGGTGACCGGCGGTGCGGTCGGGATCGGGCGCGCGTGTGTCGAGCGGGCCAGCGAAGAGGGCGCTGCCGTCGCTTTGCTGGATGTCTTCGATGCCGAGGGTGAAGCCCTCGCAGCGGAATTGCGGGGTCGCGGGCGTCGCGTGGCCTTCTGGCACTGCGATGTGGCCAGCGAGGAGCAGGTGAAGTCCGCGCTCGACGAGGCAGCGGCGCACTTCGGCGGACTGCACGGTCTGGTGAACAACGCCGGGATTTCCGGGAGCAACAGGCCCACCCACGAAACCAGCGAAGCCCAGTGGGACCGTGTGCAGGCGGTCAACGTCAAGGGCGTTTTCTTCGCCACCAAGCATGCGTTGCCGCATCTGATGCGGGCCGGGGGTGGCAGCGTGGTGAACCTGTCGTCCATCGCCGGCCTCGTCGGCCTGGGCTCGGTGCCGCCCTATCACGCTTCCAAGGGGGCGGTGCGACTGATGACGAAGAACGACGCCATCCAGTACGCGCCGCAACAGATCCGTTTCAATTCCATCCATCCCGGGTACATCTGGACGCCCATGGTGGAAAACCACCTGCGCGCCAACAGTCCGGACCTCGA
>Ga0169931_10003590_pt1 | contig 24536 bp, 31 predicted proteins | sample Kivu_15m_20L_FD_129675 | JGI IMG/M metagenome (GOLD analysis project Ga0169931, IMG submission 129675) | Freshwater microbial communities from Lake Kivu, Western Province, Rwanda to study Microbial Dark Matter (Phase II) - Kivu_15m_20L... | ecosystem: Environmental > Aquatic > Freshwater > Lake...
AAACCCCAAAACCCCGAAAGTCAGAATTTTCAGTCAGTAAATGTTATAATTTGTATTGGTTAGAGAGTGTTTGAGTCGTTTAATCGGTTTTAATCGTGGATCTTCGAAATTTCAGTCAAATTAATTAGTTTAAAATTTGAAGTTTATGACACAGCAAACTTCTACTGTCCAATCGATTTCCTTGTCGATTGCATCAGCCACACTTACGGCTCAGCCTGACTGTACGAACCTGTTGACAGTCTTGCCGGAGTGCATTAAGTTTTCTACAGACGAAGAGTATCGTTTCGATTTTACCGGAAACACGACCTGGAAGTGCCTCATCCCTGAGAAGTGTGGGGTCCCTAGGGATATCTACAATCCCACACAGACCGAGATTCCAGAGCAATTCCTGAACCCAGAGATCTGGCAGAATCAAGCCACAGTATCTAAAGGCCTCACGATCCAATCGGCACCGATAGAAGTCCTCAGGGCACTCAACAACGGAGGCTTTACGCAGTGCCTTGGATGGTCCAAGGGTCTCAGCATTCCGACCCTCAAGTGGGACCAGAAGAAGAATATCGCCATTGGGTCCCTGGCCAAACTACCTTATGTTTGTGGCTCGGATAAAGCCTTTAGGGTCAAAGACGCGGTAAAGGCCATGATGATATCTCCAAACGACTACAAAGCCCTGCCGACGGCCTAACAAAACGGGGCTTACGATCTGTTTGACCAGATCCTGCTGGACACTTTCAACATCCAAGACGGACGATATTCTCTGAGCTACGAGGCTGGAGTAAACTATGCGTACGGAACGATGGTTAACCAGGCGAACAAGGTCTATTAGTGTAACCACAACAAGTGCAATGAGGATCCAATCCTGAAAAAAAGTGCTACGTAGTGGAAATTCATGCAGAACGCACAAGCTCCGCCGTCGAGACGAGTTCAGACCGAGCTCTACAGCCCTGTCCTGAATTTCTTTTAGAATGACATGGCAAGCTTCAATGACATCTGGTACCGCTGCACGACGCCTAACGTATCAAAGACGATAGGCAACAAGACAGTCCAAACAAATGCCTGCAACAACGGCAATCCAACCATAAACGTCACCGCCTGGACCAAGGTCGGGGAAACAAGCATCGTCGACCTGACTCCGTCAGTCTTCGCCACCGCGTTCAACGAAAATTTAAATTTCAAAATCGGTGATTACTACGCTGACAGTCAGCTCAAAAAGGTTTTTAAATGTGTCGGCAATCTCCCCTCATAGACCAACCAGATCAGAAATGCCGAGGTGCTTTGCCGCCAGAAGTACGATGCTGCGACCATCGGTGGATGGTCGGACGTGACAGCAACGGTGCCATTCAACTAGAAGTACATGGATTTGAAATTCCCGCTCACCTACTACCAGGGATGGTTTTAGGATACCCAATATTTGAAAGGAGATGTGATCTTTGACTGGAACTACGCACCTTGGATATGCAAGACAGACGCATGCGATACGACTAACCCGGAGACTCCTAATCAGACCGCGTGGAAAGCCTTCGACTTAACGAGCATGCAAGCCAATAAGGCCGACTGGTCCGCTTATGACATCAACCTCTTCAACTACGAGGACGCCCCTGAATCCCCATATGAAAATTTCAACGAAGGCGTCATCTGTAAGGCACCATCTGTCGAACCCCTCTCATTCGGTGACCGTGTCTGTGACGCCAACACTGCCAACACCCCTCACAAGGTCCGTGTGTGCAACAAGACCTCATGCACCAAAGCCAATGGGTCTTATAGCTACTTGCCGCGCACCCGTGAGGTTGGCTGGGTTGACGGAATCACAATTGCGGCCTACAAAATAGCGAAAAGCGTAGATTACTTTGCTTATGCAGCCAATACGAAATTCTCATCGGGATCGATCGTAAGGGACAACAGCGCCGCCGCTCCAGCCTACTATTAGATAGGTGTGTACAACTTCTAGCTGAGCGGAAAGCAGACGACTGCGGACGCCAGTGTGTACATTTTGTAGAGCCAGTTCATCTAAAGCGACAGCCTCTAGCCATCGGCTCCATAGACCATGACACCGCAAGCATGCAAGAATATTGAAATTTTCTAATGGGTTTACGATCTGAATGCTAATGTGTTCTGTGGCTCCACTTTCAGTTCTTTTGAGAATGAGAATGAATGTATCGAAGCTACCCTGCTTGGCTCTGACTATATCATCCCAACTGCACTCGACTCATTCGTGTGCGATTCCGATGCCGTCTACAAATGCCTTAAGTCCGCCGGTTCCGGTAGCGAATGCTCCATGTTTTCGCCTTATGAATATCCTCAAATATGGGAATACTAACCAAATAAAAGCCCTCAAATGACCGGACCAACCATCAAGCCCGAAGTTACTCTCGTCTACGACTACTCTGAATGGCAATACGATTTCTTCACGTCAGGTGAAGTCGTTCATAGCGCTGGTTCCTACTACAAGTGCACGCCAGAAGTAGTTCTCAACGTCGCGGGCTTCGGCCGACGCAACGATTTCGATTGCATTCAAGTCAAGCCAAATGATGTCTCTTCGATCGAAGCGGCCTAAATTGCCGCCAAAGTGTGGGTCCCACTTACGGTTACCTCTTCTATCGTTTTCAAATACACACCAAAGACCCCCAGACTTGCCTATAAGCGAAGCGGCATTAGCTCTTTTGAGAATTTTGGCAAAGAATACACTGAAGTAGAGGTCTACAGCTGGAAAGATTTCTGGGACCTAACCAAGAGCCCACCTGTCATCAATTAAAAATACGCCGACATCGAATTCTAGGCGAATGACCTTGCAAATTATAATGGCTACGTGTTCCGATGCGATTCCGAAAATGCCACTCTTTGCAAGCTGACCAACCCGACAACTAGAGGTCAGTCTATCTGGACATTTATGCCCGACTTAATTTGCACTAAAAACGCGTAAATCAATATCAGACAGGCAATCGAAGGCGCCCTGTGGGTACAGGGATATCCGTATCTTGTAGGTGATAACGTTTGTGATTTCTAAGGCCGAGTCTATTTAATAATCGATGGCATACTGGCATCAAAAACTGATGTGCTCAGTTTCGGCAATGAAAATTGGCCGAAAACCTACGGTCAGTTAAACTATCCTGACTACTTCTGCAAGACTGTTTTGCTTAAGTCGCCAGAGGTTAAACAAGCCATGAACTATGCCGACTAGGTAATCTTTGACGCTACTTCAGGAACTTACTCGGCAATCGCAGCTGGAACCCTGGCGTTATATGCAGGGCGGTGTTTCTCATGCATAACTGAATGTTCAAAATGGCAGCCAGACAATCCAATATATTGGAAACTAACCGATTATGTTTGCACCTAGATCCCGCCGGCGACGCAGCAGACTTTTACGGCTCTACCGCCGACTAGAGTAAGCTGCCTCGGTGATTCGTTAAACGCGTCGGCATTTACTGATCCGAAGTACACGTATAGCTTTGCAGCAACGCCAAGCACAACTTTGAGGGTCTAAAATGGCCAAGTATGCTCTGACGATTCAAATATCAAACGCAAATTGTTTGCTGGTAAACTTGATTTCGTCAATATTAAGGCGGGCGACATTAACACGGGTCTACGTTACAACATGGTGGTTTATAAGACCATAATTCCCAACAAGTTCATACATCTTGCCACGTTCGGTCGCGATGTTACTATCAGATAAGAGCACATTGAGACTGCATTCGCCTCATTCCCCGCATTCTGTGGAGACGCAATAGCCACCGACGATAAGTTCGTCAGTTGCCAAAAAGACATCGTCGGCTTCCTATTTTATTTACAAATGCGTGACTGGAAGCCCACAATCGATCCCGACTCCGACATCGCCTTTAACCAAAGTGGCATGAAGAACGTCCTCGATAAAGCGTGTTTCGCCATCGCAACGGCAAACAGCCTCTTGATTGACATTTCAACCCTCACTGCAGACATGCTAAACAATAAGTCTCTGCTCGCCTGCAAATACTGGAAGGATCCTACTGCCCCAGACCAGTATTCAGCCTCACCTGAGTATGCCGGAGCTTTTTATTTCTCCCGTGGAGCCGGCCCATTGCCCTTAATCGGGCCTGAGCTTTACTCAAAGCTTTCTCTGCTCCTCTTTGGCGAGAAATAAGTTCTAGCCAAAAGTCCATACTATGTTGAAGACCCACGTCTTCTCGTGATTACAGCCATGTGGGGCTATATGGGCTACGGATTGAACGGATCAAGCGGTCCCAGCATCCATGACATTTTTACAGGCCACTGGATTCCGAATGAAGCCGAGCTAGCAGCTGGCTATATCAAGCCTATCAACGCGGCTCTTGGAGTCGTCGCATCCCGCCATGCTGACAACCCAGATAAGACATTGAGGTGCAAGGACATCTTTATTGTTGACGTAACTCAAACTGCTTAAGATCGTCAGCTCGGCACGACCTACTTTGCATTCTCCCAAGAGCTCGGCCTTTAAGTTGATAAGACACAAGACATCATCTGCTCGAACGTTGGACCGTACCCAGAAACACAGGGAGCCAATGTCGGTTATTATCTTGCATATGACACCACAACTGGTAGATGTGAGCTGTCCAAAACAGTTACTCCGTATCATGCCTTTAGGGCCGGAGACTTGAGATCCTGTCTTAAGGACGGCGAGGCCAAAGGCAACTATGTGTCCGCGGCAGCAGCAGTCAAAAGTCCTGTTATCTCCTACACTGACTGGGTCAAAAACTATCCTTATATCATTGGAAGCTACGCATCTCGATCGGCTGACAACGGACACGCGCCACTTAAATGCTTGCAGCCCATCGCTTGCGGAACTACTGAAGTACCAGCTGCTGCCAACGCTATTTGGGGCGCTAAAGACAACACAAAAGAGTACTCTTATTACGACATTGCCCTAAGCACCCTTCCGGATAATGTTACCTGCACATAGTGGTCTGCGCTCAGCAAGAGCTCTGCTTGGGATGTAACCAATATCTCAGTAAATTACTTGAAGAATGACCCGTTCTATATTTGCAATGGTGAGCCACGAAGAGTCTTCCTTTGTGTTTCCACCACAGACTAATGCCGTACATCAGAACCATCTGATGCTAACCTTATCTAGACATCTCCTATCTGGAGGGCTGTCGAAGCCAGAGGTCTAAATCCTATTGAACAGGGACCCAAAATGTACTGCGCTGAAGATGGTCGAGCCCCATATCAAGGCAACGATCTACTCAACATCAGGCCGTGGTCTTACGATTTCGGACGCATTGAATTCAAAAATGGCGACGTCTGCTCCTACGACAAGAATTTGTTGAAGCTGTATACCTCTGCCTATTATCTACCCTACAATACGCCAACAGGACTGACCAATGACCAGCTGGCTATCACTAATGGAAATGCAAACTAAACCCCCTACACCTAGACATCGGTGACCTCAGTCAATAAGAAGGCTATCTGGAAGAACTTTAATGCTTAAGTTGAATCAAATACGAACAAGTCGGACTTGTTAACAAACGGAATTCAAGACTCAAGCGTAAATTCGCAGAGGTGGCAGTTCGCTAACAACCCCGTCGTATCACCAGTACGAGCAACCCTGAGACAGTTGAGGGACCTGAGCGCAGACAGTCTTACAAATGCAGACTTTTTGGATTTCAAGCTTGACCTTGATTGGTACTTCGACAATCAACTGGACGTGGCAACTGCAGCTGCAATCGCTAAAGATGTCAAGAGAGAGTGGAACCTTTCCACGCATGGCTACAAGGATGTGGCTAATGCTGCTAATGTTAACACTTCGGGAAGCTAAAGATGCGGTCTGAGTGCAGACAAGGAGTGCTCTGCTTCAGGCTTTAAGTATGATGCATATACTGAAGTCACGAAGGATGTCTTTAGAACTGGTGGCTGCCCTACTGTGACCGTATAGGCTGGAAATGAGTATTCTTGTGAACAGCAGCTTATTCAAGTATTAGCAGCTTTTACTACGCCTACTGATGTTGCGGCAAAGCAACGAGAGTGGCTAAGAAATGTCGTGACCTACAAATACCTGAATGGCGATGGCTCAAATGGCGAGTTCAAGCTCAGGGTTTCGATTCAATCCACAAGTTAACTCAGATCTTTGACTTCTTAATACGTCAAGCCAGTCTCTGGCCAAGCCAATTACTTCCCCAAACCAACATACCTCGCAGCTAACTCATGGGAAATGCTTAAGGCCTGGATGCCAATCTTCGGTAACTCAGGAGCCAACACAGCTGAGCTTTACTGGATCCTAGACGTTGAATTGACGCGAAAGGAAATCGTAGAAGCGGTTCCAATTGCGAAAATGATGAAGTAAGATATGTATCCTTCGTCAAACAGTCTAACCATTCAAGAGTAACAAATTTTCTTGACTCAGACACAATACTCAGCCCTCAGTGCCGAAAGTGACAAGACTGCTTATGTCAAGATCACCCAATAAAGTTTAGCTAACTTAGGAGCTTTGGCTGCGAGTACAAATGCCTTGCTGCAAAAGCAACTTGGTGTAATCGCGGTTGCTCTTCTCCGTCCGACCGTCGGCGTCACCAACAAGAAATTTATTCTAGGGGGAGCTGCAGCGACTGTCAGTACGACGACTGCAACGGCCGTATCAAACTACGAAAAAGTCGTATGCCGCTTCTACCGGTTTGCAGACTACCTCACACATCCTCTGTCCTAGACTGATCTACTTTCTGTCGTGACGAACCTGCGCACAGTCGGTGCAACCTATAACAAGCAGATGACAGCTACCGACTACGATTACAACCTAGATGGCTAATCCTATTACACTTCTATTGCGAAGTAACATTGGTTAACGATCACCGATTCTAAGTCTGTCTTCTAACCAAGCACCTACGCTACGAATTCAATCTTTCCAACGACGTTTATTGACGATTTGATTAACGATGCTCCGAGCGCAAATACTCCTTGGAGGTCATACACGACTGCATAGATGTACCAAAAGTTGGATGATGCTATCGGCTACAAGAGGTGCTTTGAGACCTATTTCAACAAGGTGATTAATTATAAAGACGGGAACGGCACGGTCTAGACTGTGACAGGTCCTGATCCATTTGAGATGCAAAAGTTCTTTATGAAGAATACCATCTTCCCCTGGCTGGTTCAAAATGAAATCAGTGCGTAAACAGGGGCCGTCAATGATTCATCGTTGCTAAACACTGCGTCTACCTGGTTCTTGCATAATTATAAGCGCCACCCTGTACAATTCTACTCGACGCTAGAGATGGCTTGCGTTTATACGACAATTGTCAATGTTGCTAATAATAAAGCAGGCGTCGGCTCAATTTCTGGAGACTATATCAAGCAAGTGTTTACTGACACCATCGATAGCTTAGCTGTGCAAAAGATCACAGATTACGTCTGGAAAACGACCTCTTATGTTGACATGACCAATACAGCTATCCTTGCAGATGTCGAAAGCATCGGGGCTGGGTACACAGTAGGCACCACCCATCCGTTGTTGCTTAAATATGCAGTAGCGTATTCAAAAGTTAAGGTAGCCGTCACCGCTTCTTAGGATTATGTAACCTATGACCGAAACACGTTCGGACTTTACTTTCGACCAGAATGGCTCTGGTGGGCCTAGATTCCTTTCGGCTTCAGCGGGTATAATTCAGGCATTAAGAATGTTAAAGCCGAATTTGATCGCCTTTAGTCTATCAACTCGTAGACCTTGGACACCGCAGTCCAGCCCCTATACTACGCACCAACAGTCCTGAATGGAGAGTTTAGTTTCGGATATTCATCGGGCACTGACTAGCAGAAACTTGCTCATTTCAAGGCTTTAAATGCTGAAACCCAGAAGCAAGTCTGCGTGATGCAAGCTCTAGCCCTGTATAACAGGTACTACTAGCCCGAGACAAAACAGATCGACTACGCTAATTCAGTAATTTATACAAGCATTGATGCAACAATTAGCAAGTACTCGACTTCAGGCAGCGGTTTTTCCGAGATTCTAGCGTTGATTAAACCAAGCTACAAGTTTGGAGTAGTACCAACTGGCGCCGCTCTCTCCCAGCTGAAGCAGAATATGCTGTGGTTCTTCGCCAGACAGCTCGATTCGAACATTGATTACTCAACTAATACGTCTGCTTAAGCGCTGCTTAGTGGGACCTTGACAAACTTCAACCTGGCGCTGTATGCAACATCGACAACCTCCCTAATTAGTTCCAGTAAGACGACTGAACTCGGTATTGGAGTGCTCAGTTTGACCTACGCTATCAACTCTCTTGTTTGGAAGTATTCAGATGCGACCGCAACACTTGCCATCCCTGCGACGACAGACTACACATGCGGTGGCACTGCGAGTGATACTTTGTTGCCCATCTGCATCACTGATATGGTCTAAAACTATATATATGATGAGGAAGAAGTCTACACAGCAATTGTGGCATGGAAAAATCACCGATCGGTGGCAACTATCACCCCTGCGGATTTCTTTACTCACGTCAGAGTCGTCAGAGGAGACAAGAGATTCCGCCTTTATTCTCAATTTTGGTACAAATACCAGGAGTGGGACAAGACTAAACGCACTGATCCACGTTCAACAACTCTAGACTCAACGAACTTGACTGACTGGATCGCCCTGTTCGACACTTATAAACTGACCATATCCAATGTGTTCGCGATGGAAGGTGTTCAAGGTCTTTAAGATCTGAAGATCATCACCAACATTGCGGCATAAGTCTTCGAATACAAGCTGAAGTGGGCAAATTCAGGTGTTGCGTGTGACTCTACCTGCCTGGATAGCACTGCTGCCCCCAAGACTGCACTCATTTTTCATGAAAATTTGGTTGATAGCGCAGGCGTTGCAGCAGCTTCGGTCAAGTCATGGCTTTGGCTGAAGACGAAACAAATATTCGACGAGCAGTATTCCAAGTGCGGAACGACTACAAACACGAGCATTAACACAGAAAATGCATACATGTTCTTCGATTACGATGAAAAGTACTGGCCATACCTGGAAAAGAGCTCTATCGAGATTACAACGATGTTTTAGGCAGCTCGCGCCGCTCCGAAAGGCATGTTGTATAAGGACTATTGGTCACAGATGAGCATCCGGGACTACTTAATGTATGATCTCAATGACATCACATTAAAGTACACATACGATGACTTCCTTGATGCCAGCAAAAACATGATGTACACAACCTGGGAACTGATTTTTATCGCTCAGATCGGATCATCTAACTACTCCGTCACTCTTCCTGTCAGCCAGACAAACTGGTATCTTTACGACAGAGCAAACGTCGCGGACTACGTTATCCCTAAATTTCCAAGCCACTACTTCACTGAAGGAGCCATCTACAAGGCAATTACCAACAATCTTAAGCGCCGAGACAAAATCAACGATCTACTCTTTGTTGCCAAAAAATGGAATACTGATTACGCGACAGGCGATCAGACTGCTTCATAAGTTTTCCTCGAAAGGACTCCTGGGGCGACCTACTTAGTTCAACCTACAGGCACAGCGCCTACCAATCTGGGCAAGAAATATCACGCCTTCGCAACAGTCGAGGACATTGCGTTCCATGAGCATCACGCGATTGAGGCGCCTGATGTATATGAGCTTGAATTCTTGAACTGGTCCGAGGAGAACACGGAGTCGAACTTTAACTTCATCATGAGGTACGGTCTGAGTCGTGTATGGTTCTAAAGGCTTTATACTTATGAAATCAGAGGATAAACCTTGTAAGACCAGGCTCCAATAGACCTACAGAGAGTAAACACATCGTTCGTTACGGCTGCCGGTCAAATTGACTGGGTTGCCGTGCGTGGACAATTCTCGGGAAGTGCACCCTCTATCGCACTAGCTCGCTGCAAAATGAACAAAGTTGCCGCTATTGATTTCGCATCAGTTATTTTGTCCCTTGGACAGCTTGCTGAAACCCGAGCTAACTTGATATTGATTGATAAAGAGAACATTTTAGTGGCAAACGGAGGCGACTATACAAAGTTTATGCTTGACTGGTACTTTAGGAAGGAGAATTTGTACACGATGCTTGACATTTACTATTCGTTCAAGACTGCTCTTGAATAGGATGCAAACGCCTCATCATCTTCAACTGTAACGACCGCTCTTAATTCATGGATAACGAGCAAATAAATCACATTCGCTCAAATTAAAGCCTGGGTTGAGACTAATGGCCTTACCACTGCTACAACAGGCTTCGCAAAGCAGCTCGACACGCTCGGAACTGTGAGCAATCTGGAAAGTCTTATTCCGATTGTTAAAGCTTCAGCGCTGAACTCTGCAAAGCTTGCATTCCGAGTTGCAATCCTTAACACTAGAGAAAACCGTAATCACCCACAGTTTGGAGATGGATTTGCCATGCAGCAATTCACAGGCGTTGCCAGGAAAAATATTCCTGCATCATGGGAAAGTACTTCAATTTAAGCGTAGTATGACACGACAAATTCATACACACCACAGGAGTTCTCGCTTCTTGTCGATACTTATCTCAGAACGTGCCACGCTATTAAGTTAACTCCATCTTCCTGGGACGAGTTTATTTTTTAGTCCGACCCAGCAGTCTGGCCAGATAATCTCTCCGAAACTTCAACCAAGGAGCAAAAGTGTTTTAGTTATGCCAAAATGAAATTTGAGTACTACGGATGGAAGTCAAGTAAATACGTTTTCATTTAGAATAATGACACAGTAATGTCATTCTATGATATATTCTGTGATCCAGCAAATGGTATCAGCACCTATGAAACTTTCGCTGCCAAGAATTTCTACTCATCTAGCGATCTCCGAGTTATCCAAGATGTTACAAAACGAATCAAGAGGAGAGCTAACTAAGGCTCAGTAATTAAGTTTGTAGCTACAGATGTGCAGGCTGCAATCACCTTAATCTCTACTGAAAGAAGCTACTTCTTTAACCGCTCAAAGGACATCAAAATGATTATGTTTGCACCCTATGCAACCACTGATCTAGAATATCGTAAGTTCTTCTCGTGCCCAGCTCAGCTGCTTCATTTGGCCCATGAATACTACGAAAACCGAGAGCTTAAAGTCTCCGATCCTCTTATCAGGGATGACTCCGGCAAAAACCGTTTCTTATGGTTTGCAAAGTGGAACCTGGCTACATACTACTCACATGCTCCAGCTGACCTTACACTGACAACGACATCTCTGACTGGACCTACCACCGGTTCACTCACTGACCTGACCGGGCCTGCTCCGTCAACTTGGGCAACCATCGAGGCTAAGCTTAAACTAAATGCTATTGACTCGACACTTCCATTCGGATAGCAGCTAGGATGGCTGGTATTCAACATGTACAACTCAGTGATTATGAGAGTAGATATCGACATCAACAATAAAGCCATTTAGCCTTATGAGCTTGAGATCTACGGCATATCAGCAGAAGACGTTCTGCTAAGAGAATTCAGCTATACGACTCTCTAAGCAGCTGTGGTTGCTATGAGGAACATCGTTAAGGACAGGTATAACACGGTGACGACTGCGACGCCCACTAGGCAGTTCGCAAATGTTGAGGCGAACTACGCTTAGATAACATGGGCAGATCCTGTTGCCAAGACTACATCCACCACATTAACTTACGCGCTAGTGGGTTCATCAGGCATCTCTCCAGAGTTTTATGCTGGTCTTTCCGTCCTGCAGACTGACCCCTTATATCGAATTATTGGCGTAAACAGCTGGGTTTACTCAAGCACCACTCCGACCCGCAGGTTCTGGGGTCGTACTAACTACCTGACCGTAACTACTGTAATTCAAAGGAATGAATGGAACAATATTACCTGGCTCGCAGACAAGGTCTATTAAGCACTTGAACTAAGCTAACCTTGGGCGGGACTCACCTGGTCAGCTAATACTCTCTCTTAAATACGAACCGACGAGCTTGCAACCGCCTCTGCTACTGATATCGCATCAGCCGTATGGACAACTTCAACTGATGCTTAGAAGCTCTTTACTGCTTACTAAGTCTTCAAGTTGGTAAAAGCTGAACGGGAGACCACAAAGCACTCAGTCGAAAAGCTCACCTCCATTGAGAAGGCACTTTTGAATATTGCGATTGATACGATCAATGTCAACAACCGTGCGTATGACGTTTTGCTTGACCAAGACATAACTCAATTAGAACTTGAATAGATCGGTCAACAGCTGAGAACAAATGATTGGATCAATTCCATGATCTGCGTCACTTCTACAACATGCCTCACTGCAACTCAATAAGCAGCATTAAATGTAGATGCAGCAGGCCTCAAGGCATAAAAATACCCAGTTCTGCTTAGAGACAGAATTGTTGGAATCGAGAAATTCAGACCGACAACATGGGTAAACCCGTACAAGACCTTGCTTCCAAGTACCATGACGTCGCCCGGTGGATTTAAGGTTACCTTAATGAAGCACTTTAACGACTTCGAACCGAAGCAGCTTGTCTATGTTGATTACCACTTCACAGAATGGAAACTGGTTACAGATGATGCTCTGGCAAGACGTGGAGCTACTATCCAAGACGGATACTGGGCTGAAATGGAGCTTTTAAGATAGAGTGCTAACGCAATCCTAACATTGACTGATGCATAGATTTTAGCCGCAAAGCTACTCGATGGCACGACCGCAATTACAAATAAAGCAACCCTTTATACTGCACTTTCTAAAGTTAACGCAGTAATTACGCCACAGATCGCAGCCGAAAAAATTGCTGGCCCAATCGCCTTATCGGCTATACAGACTAATTTATCTTACAAATACCTTAACTACGCAAGAAGATGGTACTCAGAGGAAATTATCAAGAGCTATTTCGGCACAAATATCTCCATGGATGGAATTGCAGCTGGCAAAAAATTCGTAAGAGAAGCCCAGATTGCATTGAACTTATTTGCTCGTCAAAAAAGAGCTAAAGACACCCTGTTCAATTTTGCTGTCACAGACGACGGCAAGTTCGGCCAAACGTACAATCCGCCGACGAACACAGCTGGCGCTGGATGGACTGATGCGAACGTGGGCACGTGGGCTCTTGAAAAGGCAAAGCAAGCAGCATTTACAGTCGAACCTTTTAACTGGGACTACACAGAAGTTGGCTAAACTCCGGCCGACTACGGTTTTGACAATTTGGCGACCCTGTACAGTAAGGGTGTCTTCACATCATCAGAGTTACTTTGGCTTAGAAATGTGACAAGGCAAGCCAAAGAACTATGCACTGACTCTCAAAATCAGTGCGCATCTATGAATGCGATGGGCACCTATCAGATGAATCTTTTCTTCGCCAAACTTGGTGTTGATCCTGGTCGTGAGTCTAAGGGCTCATTCACAAATGCAGGAAAGGTTTTCTTCGGTGACTATAACTTTAAACCCCAGAGTCACATCGTAAGGCCAACCAGATCCTCGCTTTATAACTGGGCAACGTCAAAATAAGTGCTTGAAACCGCACCTTACAGTTACAATGTCGAAGACGCATTCAAGAGAATCGCTAAGCTCTCAGATTGGAATCTTTTCAGAGATGAGTTTAACAGTGGTCTAAGAGTCGGAGCCAACTTCTAAGGCTCAGAAGACTTCTCTTACTTGCTAAACAGAGCTAAGTTCCTGTATGACAACGAAAGTAGGCTTTGGAAAACCTCACCAACTTTGGACTTTTATATCGTATAAGCCGTTAACGAAGTCTCGATGAAAGATTTCGAATTCTGGAAACCGTGGAGCGACTCATCAATAGTCAAAGGAACTTTCAAATCTTCGACAGGGGAAGCACATGCTGATGTAGCTGACTGGCTAAATGTGTACTAGTTTATTAATGGTATGGGCCTAAATACAGACAGCACTCTGCAAGGAAGACTTTGGTTGACTAGAGCCATGAAAGCTGCTAAGACCATCTTGGCAACGCAGTACGCTATTAACCCGATTCCAACCTTTATCAACAAACCTCTGATCCTCGATAAGAATGGATGCAAGGCTGATGGATCATGGAAACTTGCCACAGTCACTTTGCCAAAGCCGACCCTTAAACAGCAGATCGCCTTTATCGTGGCAGAGTATATGTTTGTCAGGCCTTTTAACCTCGCTAACAATCGTGTCACTGAGGGAGCGAGCGCAAAGCCAAGCATCAATTTCGAAGAGCTTGAGTTCCTTGGCATCAATAACATTACTCCGCTGCTTAAGTTCTAAAACTGGAACGAGGCTGGACTTCAGACGATACTTGCCTAATGGGCTGACATAGTGAAAATCTAGGCAAATGGCAGAACGACAACTGGCACACCTATTCTGTAAGGTGCAAATCCAGCCCCAGCTGGCACCCTACCTTCAGACACAGAGATCGCAGCAGTCACTCTCTGGAGACAAACCAGTGGAGCAGCGTGGACCTATGCAGACTTGATTAATGCAGGCTATTCAGATTGGGCCATCGCAGGTGATTTCGTCTACTATAAGTACCAGGACGCAAACAAAACGCCCCTGGCAACTTTCACAGCTCCTTAATTCTACGTCGACTACTCTGGTGAAGCGTTAGCCGATGGTGCACCAGCTGGTGAAAAACTTGTTGACTCGTGGAACAGTTACTTCGGCACACTGATTTCGATACAGGATGTCCTCTAATACGGAACACTAGCTAGACCTAAGTACAATTGGGCGGATTTAAATGATATGTACACGTACGCTCAATACCTTTACCGATCCCAGAGATTCACTAGACCCGAAAAGGATCTTAAAAAACTGTTGAAAGTAATCGCTGATGCAAATCTAAGTACAGTGCTTGTGCCAACGACTGCAACTTGGCAAACTGATGTGACTAAGAACTGGGCTGGCCTTATCGCCTTTACGTTCTTTAACCAGCCTCACCATACGATTCAAGTCTATAATGACTATGAGCTGTCGGCTTTCAACACTTTTAAAGCGCAAGGTTTCAATACGCAGGGCATTTTCAACTTGGTGAAGGACAACTTTTGGACAAATGATGACATCCAAATGATCATCGAAGGAGCACGCAAACTAACAATTGACTACTCAAGCCTGACAAGCTTGACCCTTCAGTCGAACGTAGTAGGCACTGAGCAATACGCCAAACTTTTCAATGTAAACACATTTAACACGGCAGTGACAAACGTCGACAGAATGAATGCAGTCTAAAGCTTACAACTGAACCAAAACTTCTTAAAGATTCAGACCTAGATTGCCATTCACAAAGAAAGCTACCCCAAACAGACTACCGAGTCAGAAATCAGCAGCTTCTTTACTTTAAAAAATGCAGGATTAAACACTGATCCCAACTAAGCGCTGACTTTAAATCACGGTTCATCTAACTCTGATTTTTACAAGTACAACATAAGCTTGGAAGACATCACCCGTAACTTCATTGTGCAGCAATCAATGCTTGATATCATAAACATCGCCGACTTCATCGCTTCCACCGCAGCTGACAATATACCTCTGACCTTCAGCGAGCAGACGTAAATCGGCTACACTCAGACCCAATTTAGTGCACTTACTGCAGCCCAGCGACAACTACTCGCTGGACCCATCGCACTTGCTAGATTCAAGAGCAAAAAGTCGAACGCGTCACCAAACCGAACTTACAACGAGCAGGTTGTGCTTGCTTACGGTATGAACGTAGAACAGCTGAACAGATTGCAATGGCTGAACAAGGAGAAACAATATGTGCTCTATCTCAGTTCGAATATTCCTACTCCGTTATCAGTATCTTAGATTAACTAAATCTAGGCTGACTATAACAAGCCTACCACTGATACAACTAAGCTGCTGATGACCAAGATTGATTTCTTCGCCGTAAATTACAGCTAAGAGCTTGCAGTCGGCTAATATGGAATCCTTCAATTCAACAAGGACGCTTACACAATTTGGAATGGATCAGAAGCCAAGCCTGCCTCAGTATTTGTCTAAAGGACTATCGATAAGTTCGATATCACCCTGGACTTCGTAGTCAAAAACTCCAACCTTAAACGCAAGGGCTGGGAGTATGTCCTCAACCAAGCTTGGGTTTACTCAGCAGACTCGGACGCAATTTTAGCCGGAACTACGAGACAGCCCCCACCTTACCAAGAGAGCTCACTGTTAACTGAGGCCCAAAAGGCTTTGCTTCTTGCCCTGGATGACCTCAGGTCAAACACTGGCTTTACCAGCGCAGAGAAGCAAAACGACATCCAAATATCATCTAGCTATGCCAATCTAGGTTTGTACGGGTTCACCGCACTTTGGATCATGGAAAACGATGTAGTAGCCTCGATGATCGACGAGCTTCAAGCGTTCTCAGTCTTTATGAAAGCGAGGTACGCTAATACGTTGACGACTGAATTGCTTGCCGGAAACAGGGTGAGAGAAATGTTCGTAAGGACCACAACTGCTCAATCGACTTAACTGCTTTATAATGGAATGACAGAGTACTAGCTAGCTAGGTACGGAAAGTTAGTTTATGAGAGCTATACTGATGCCAATAGCAATAGTTTGTGGACTGCCTGCTCTCCTTACTCACCGAAACAAAACAGGAGTTTAGCCTCGATTGAAACTGCTTGCCGTAAGCTAAACTGGATGATTAGCACACTTGTGTCCGATCTCAATCTAGCCTAACCTGTCTACATCGTCATCTATACTTAGGGAGACTCAAGAAAGTCAGCCTACGACACACCTCAAGCAGCAGACACAACCTATTACCCTGCAAATAACGCTACCCCACCTCCAACTAAGTATCTTTACGGTGCTATGCTCGTCGCGGGCGCCTACGACACCTAAGGGTTGACCCAGTCGCGTCTTGTAACGCCTTACAACTATAAGTTTGCAGACAGCCTCAAGTACTGGATCAGTAAGGCCGACCTCCAGCTTATAGATGCTAGACTCTAAACTCTATCGTTCTACATCCTTGCAACGGCAAACGACTACGCAAGTCTCGACATCATCAGCTTGATTAGAGGCACTGGCACGATTTCCAACTTGTAGGGAGGGCCTAATCCCCAGAAGATCTGTGATACAGGCTGCCCGTACACGTCTGCCAGCTCTTCGTTCATGCTTTTTGCCAACTCAAACAAGCAAAATTGGTAATTTAACGATCCGACAACCGTACTTGTTACCAACCCATTGACTTAGATCAAGGCACTAAGTAGCGGACGGTACGTCAAAATGGATGCGTAAAACTAAAACGCAATAGACTATGATGGTACGGCAACGTTGCTGAAGGCATACATAGTTGATGCGACAGCGACGGAAGATGACATCTCGAAGAAGATGTTCTTCCTTGATCTGACCTACTCGCAGTTTGTTACGATCTTCACGACTGTGAATGAACTTGAGACCTTATCACTGGCGACGAGTATTCCGACTCCACCTAGAGCCGATATTATTAGTGGAAAGTTCTCATAGACGGAGATTTCGTTGATGACGTGGAAGAGACAGTTCTTTGAAATCGCGCTGTTTATGCATACTGATAAAGGTACGACTGGACTTACGGAAATTGATTACAAGAACTATGGTCTCGACTACTACGTCAGGACTAAGTTGATCGAGTAAGGTAGAGCCACCGATCAAGACTTGCTCTCCGTCTACAACTCAGCGGTTGCCCGATGCAATGATTAGACCGCTTTCACAGCGAGTGAGCTCACCAAGATCGCCTCATTGATAACTTTCAAATCCACAACCGTCACCCGTTAGTAGCAATGCGGCGCCGTGAGCCTACAAAACTTTATTGCCAATTACAACCGTCAGGCATATGCCGAGCTCTTCGGCTTCGTCAATCTACAAAAAACTTACAAGCAGTTGACCGAAGCCTACCGCACTCTGTTTACTAACCTGGCAGACTCATATGAGTTTTCATATATCAGCCCTCAATCTATTGCGCTCAACACTCAGACCGGAGCAAGTGCCCCCACCAAGGACTTGATGCGCGGAATTCTTGCCGTCTAAAGCCTTATCAAGAGCTACCCATCCTTTAACTTTAGTAAGTCATCGATAACGACAGAGGCCGTCTTGACGACTGATATGCTCGAAAGATTCGGAATGGATCTGGACTGGTACTTGCAGAAGTTCTACAACGAGGAAGAGATGCGATACATCATTCGTCAGGCGTAGAAGATGCGAGAAAGCCAGCCAAGTCTAGCCAACCTTACTGCAGCTGGTGTTACGGTTGCTCAATTCCTCGAGATGAAGTATTTCAACTTCTGCAGAACGTTCGCCGAAGCGAAACTTTTGGCGGCTGATGGCCCACAGACGTTAAACAATGCGTTGTATAAGGGCGGTGTAGCAGCTGTTGCGCCTTATTTCTCAGATGTGGTGACCACAGATAAGGAGATACTTTAATACTGTGGGCTAAATGTTTAGCAACTCGTGATGCAAGGAGTTAAGCCTAGCAACGTAAAGACTTTGGTCAACAATATTTACAATAGATCCGTCGAACTGAAGTCTGAAAACTATACAACCGCAGCTCTAAGTGTTCTTGCCTACAAAACCTGTGTCGTTGATGCCTCTACGAATAAGTACGATCCTCTAACTGTCAGCAGGTCTGAGCTGTCCATAGAAATCGCAAAATGCCAGTACTTAACTGCGCCTAAGAAGGTTCCATCGCTTAATTACTCTGCAGAGACAGTTTTGCTTTATGGAATAACAGATGAGCTGATTTCAGCTCTAAACTTGAACGATGCAGACCTTTATGACATGATAACGAAGGCTAATGCTATCCTGACAGCCTTGCAGTTCGATCCCACTTAGCCATGGAGTAGTACTGTAACTCTGCCTACTTTCACACCCCAACAAGTGCTTATTCATGAGTATACTGATCCAACAAGCGCAACTTACAATCGTGCTACTGCAACGACTCTGAGAGCCGCTAATAACGGAGTTTGGTCCACTAAGTCCCCGCATGCAATCGCATTTACGATTGTGCTCAATTGCCGTCAATTCGTCAGTGCTACTCGTCTCTCTGACTACGGGGCAGATTTATACTGGTATTGGGCAAGATGGATCAATTATTTAGACCTAACAGAAGTCCTCATTTTGGCAGATAGACTGAATTCCCTACCGACGACTCAGTGGGTCACGACTGGACTTACTTTGCCAACAGAATACCCTGGGCTCGACAAACCTAAGAAAGCACTTACTTTGTCTTGGCTTTAGTACGTTAAAGACGGATTGCCAGTCCAGAACTCAGCCAATACCGTAATCAATGTCGATAACACTAGGTTCAAGACAATCGGCTTTACCGCTTTCGACTTTGCTTTCTACCGCATATCGAAGCAAGATTCCTCGTCTATCTCTGTTTACCTTGAATCTTACAATACTGCATGGCTTAAAACTTAAGACAGCTACATCCCAGGAGTTGCTGGCGCAACACAAAATGCGGCTCTCAAAGCCATGATCATCTACCAATGGAAAGCGCTTCCTGTTGGCGATGTTGATGGTCTGGACGCATTTACCTCAACTCTGTACAACTATGAAAAGTATGGGCTTTCTTAACTTCAGATAAAGACAGACATTGAGCAGAAACTCTTGTTCCCGTACTCGTATGAGAAGATTCTGGCCAAAGCAATCACGCTGGCGGCGGATGCCTTATTCCCATCCACAATTGGTACCACAGATTACTATAGCTACGGTCTTATGGATGGAGCTAATTAATTGAATAACTACGACAAGGCAAACAGCTATGGCAAGAACAAATTTGCTGGGCTGGTCGCAAGAGAATTGTACTTGAGGAATCTCTAGAACAACCTGGATAGCAGGTATGCTGTGCCGGACGAGCTGAAACTGCCTGATTTTGTGAGGCTTTAAGTCACAAATCCGGGATTGAAGGACTCTGATGCTTAAGCTTTCTACAGGCTATACGCTAAACAGAGGGACAAGAACAGGACTATTGATGTTCTTTACAAGGATGCTGGTGTTACTGAAACAACAGTCGGTACCCAAACCACCGACCAGCTCCTCGGCCTCATCGCATTCGCTGACTTCAAGGCAGCAAATGCAGCTCGAGACTTCACAACTCCAGACACAGCGTCACTTACCAACAACAGTGCCATTTATGGTATCGACTTCAGCAACTTCAACGGTCGGTGGTACAGTGTCGGTCAACTCACAAACGTTATCGATAATGCAGTTGCCATTCACAACACTTACCTGTTGATGAAGGACGCCGCAGTAACTCAGCCTCTTGGAAGATTCAGTATTGACTAGTTGTCAGATGGTCAGTTTAAGACGACGGTAGTCCTTACCAGCAGGTAGATGGCAGGTGTCATTGCCCTCAGACAATATGATATGCTCTTGAAAGAACGAGGAGCTGTGATTGTTGATGCATCTCTTGTGAAAGCACAAAATATCCCGAAACTTCGTGCTGATCTTGTCAATGCACTCGCTGGCACAGTCGAGCCGAACTATAAACCAGCCGATACCGCCTTGTATGGTATCGATGTTGTGTCGATGATGATTACTGGGTCTAGTTTGAAAGGCATTTTCGACATTTATGCAACCATAGACCTCGCGCAATACATTTGCAAGGTCTACGACTCACAGAACTTGATCTTTGATCTTCACACTTTCCTTCCAACCCAATATAAAGTATCAACTTGGTCAACAATCAGTGTTCTTGAAAAGTAATGTGGTGCTTTGGCAATGAATCTGGTTAACAAACCCCTTTACGAAAACTCTGCTTTTACGTTTAACCATGCCTATTACTTCGATCTTGATACAGTCTCCATAGCAGCTGCGAATCGGCCTCAAACCGAATACAATCTCTCGGTTGCAACACGATAGCTCTCTATTATCGCACCTTGGACCCCTGTCGAGGAAATCTTTACAGGCAAGCAATATATCGATACCCATGCTACCAAGTACACGAAGAACGATCTGTATACGAAAGTCCTGCCAAAGGTGCTTACTTGGGCATCCAAGAACTACTACTGGATCAAGGCAAGATTTAGCCAGACAGGTTACGACTACAAACTCACGCTGCCCGTAGACCCGACGCCAACTGGTTCGACGTCATGGGTTGCAGGGGATTCTCTTAAATACGGAGTTTACAGCAGTATTGTGACCTATCCGGGTCTTGACTACTCAGCTGAATCATCACACAACGTCTACCGCAATCTTGTCTTCACGAGTGTCAAAACCTAAATGACAGCCAACGCCAATCTCAAGCTGATAGATGCTGTCAAGATCGCAGTCGATGCGAATTCAAGTGCGACGAACACTGTATTTAGGCCACTGCAGAATGTCCTTTAGTACAGCTTGGCTGACATCAACAAATTCCTGCCAGTAGCCCAGTCATCCCTCTACCCATATGATCAGGTAAACGGCATCATGAGAATCGCGAAGGATAAGCTCTACGGAGACATCTTCAATAATGGAGTTTTCTTCACAGCCGGCCAACCAGTCACGAGATGGACGTCACACGCTGGACTTTTGACATTTGTCAGCCTAACGATTAATTAAGTTAGTGACGATGGTGTCGCTATAGTAAATAAGGAATAGGCCAGTAAGGTCCTCGGCAAAGTAGCCACGAAGATGTATTTCTAGCAAAGGAAAATCTACGAGGTAGTTGATGCGGTCCTGACGGCTGAAGAGCTTACAGACTACGGCATCAGCTAGTCGGACATTTATGACAACAGCCTGAGTCCGGACATGTAGCAAATAACTCTTGACTTGGCGAAGGACTTCGAACCTTATGTCGGAACGAGCATTTAAGAGGGTTTCTTGGCTGCCAATGTCACTGATAAATATCCTCGGGGCGTGCCAGCTACTGAGACTAGTAAAAAAATGGCGTGGAAGGTTGCTCTTGAATTCTTTATCCAGAATAGGAGCACCTTGATGCCACCGCTCTACAACGTGCCCCAAGAGCTCGAGAAGTACAGCGTTGAATTCTTATCAACCATTGGTATCTCGCTTCAGGACATAAAAGACGGAAAAGAGAACGTCTGCACTATTTTGGCCAAACAGAAGTACAATGAACTGATTCTCTCGAAAGACTGGGAGAACCTGAGTAATTAGTTCAATAGGGTCAAGAGAGAGCTCATTGACAATGACCCGACTCTCAGTGGCAACGATCGAGCGGATAACAATGCAATTGCAAAACAGCTCGCATGGTTGTTTGTTACCGCTCAGCTAGGTCAGTACCCAAGAACTTACGCATCGCTGATGAAGATCACGCATCGAATCACAGATGTATGCTTTATGACTGAGAGTGACCTCATGCGACTTACTGGAAAAACAGCTTATCGTAACGTTAATGGACAGTTCGAAAATGCTACGGACTACCATGGAAATGTTGTACCGAGTGAATGCACTACATTCGGAAATGATGCAACTGGTGTCTTTAAGTACACAGCGACCGATGTTGCAAAACTCGGCATTCCTTACGATATCGCAGTGACCTAGTACCAAACTGAGTAGATTCGTCAATACCTCTGTACTTATGACTTTATGGAGAAAAAGTACGCCAAGAAAAAAGAGCAGAAAGAAGCGCTTGAGAAGATGAGCGACTCCGAAAAGTACACTTTCTACGGGTATGACAACGAGCGCATGATTTCCGTTATCGGCATTTCCCACGAAGCCATAATTAAAAATGAGTTGTCCTTCAACGATATGGCCTGGTTCCTTTTCAAGGCTACCTGGGGTTTCAAGCCTGGCTACGACAATTGGGAAAGGTATGACATCCAAGCTTACCATGCTGGTCTTACCAGACAAATGCTATTGGAAAGAGGCTACAACCACTTTGAGATTACTCAGACGCTTGAAAATTTCATCAACTACAAGGACATATACAGTCGATAGGTCGTTGATTTCTTAAAGCTTGCAAAATGCGGTTCTGACGATTGCATGGCTCGCTTTAACCTCTACTCATTGCCAGACACTTCTTCTCTCGACTTGTAAACTGACAGAAAGAACAAGCTCAAATGGCTTAAGGACAAAAACCGTCTTTGTCTCACCGATATCACTAGTAACTTAATCCCCGGCATAAGTGATGCAACTTTCTACCAGACATAGTTCTTCGGCCTGATTACCTATATCGACAAAACGTTCGTCGACCCTCAGGGCAACTCTGTCAAGTATTGTAATGCTTTCACGTCAGAGGATAGCTACTACTACAAGGTCGGCCCGATGGATAATACCGTCAATTTCCCGAGGACAAATATTGACATCTTCCTTATGGTGCTAACCAAAACGAAGTTTGAGTCGGATGTAGACCTCTAGAACATCAATGGTCTAAACATCAACAGCGTCTATAGCTATGAGAATCTGTTGAAGGCGGTTGCCAAGTTCCCTGCATTCTGCTCGGTTGAGGGTACGATTACGGACTGCAAGAAGCAGGTTGCTGGATTCCTTTCGATTACGAAGAAACTTACGACCCCTGACGCTGGTGGACAGGCATTGAACAAGGTTGAAGAGGCTTGCACCCTTGAGACCGGCAAAAACAATTGCTTGTACTACCCTTAGATAGAGTCCATGGACTTCCTTTGGATTTCAGGATTGATGGACCGCTACGAAAAACTCGGCTTATTGGTCAAAGGTACAGTGCAGTACAAAGCAAGAGGCGCTGGTATGATCCAGGGCGCTGCTGAATACTGGCGGTTTGCGAAGTCTATGGGTTATGTTGACTTTAAGCTGATTTCAGGACCGGACAAGACTATCGATGCGACGGGTGATTTTGTTGTAAACGGAGAGTAGCGCACAAAGGCGACTCTCGGCCCCGACGGCCAACCTGTAGCTGCTCTGAAACAGCCTTATGCATTCTTGTCTCAAACTAATAGGTACGATTCAATCGACCACCGCTATTCTAAAGGCATGAGCGCAGATGACACCTGGGTCCCGATTACCAACTATAAGCTGTTCTTCCAACCAGAACTAGCCGCGACAGAAGAATTCGCCTGGGCAACTGGCCTCTGGCGGTTCCTGACCCCAGTAAGCCACCAAATCGTAGAACAATTCACCGAAGCCTCGCAGCCTCCTGAAATTCAAAAGTATGTCGACTACGAGGTCACTTACTGGTCACCATCGCCCAACTCATGGCTGCTAGGTCAGTTCTAACCACGTTAAGGCCAGTCCATCCCAGCTACTCCGTGGCTCGGAGCTGTCTATTCAGGTTTTAGAGGCGTCCTTAAATCTTACTTCCCGACAGAGTGCACTGTGTCGAGCACAGACAGCAAAATCACAGGCCCGGTAGCGTCCTATAACACGTTCAAAACTTTATCGCTGACCTTTAATACAGAAAATGGCGCTAATGTGGACGATTGTAGTGGCACGATCGCTGGGCCGTTCCTGAGGGACCTTAATTTCTTAGGGCCCTTTTACTTCTCGCAATCGATGCAATCGATTAACGCAGAGAAGAAACTCACGCGGCTGTATGCTGCAGCTGGCACGTGCTTCAACATCTACACACCGACACCTCACAGTGTCTTTGAGCCCGGCTCATACAAACAATGCGTGATGGAAAACTACGTGAACAACTTCAAGCTGCCAGGCTTGAACAACAACTTGTCATGAAATGCAAACATGTTTCTAGGAGAACAACAATGAGCAGAAGACATTTACTCTTTCTAAAGTTTAGTTAAAAATTATCATCTTTATTACCGCCAAATTCAAATATCTAAATTCAAATATAACCAGA
>Ga0169931_10003594_pt1 | contig 24522 bp, 25 predicted proteins | sample Kivu_15m_20L_FD_129675 | JGI IMG/M metagenome (GOLD analysis project Ga0169931, IMG submission 129675) | Freshwater microbial communities from Lake Kivu, Western Province, Rwanda to study Microbial Dark Matter (Phase II) - Kivu_15m_20L... | ecosystem: Environmental > Aquatic > Freshwater > Lake...
GACAATTCCGGCGGCCTACGCCCACGCTCCGGCCAATCGTCCGAACATGGTCTCGATCGGGACCATCGTGTGGCTCTCGAGCGAATTGATGTTCTTCGCCGCGCTCTTCGCCATGTACTTCACGATGCGCGCGGTGAACCCGGAACTCTGGGCCGAAGAGACCCAACTCCTGAACATCCCCTTCGCCAGCGTCAACACCACCGTGCTGGTGCTCTCCAGCGTGACGTGCCAGCTGGGTGTGTTTGCCGCGGAGCGCGGAGACGTGAAGGGCCTGCGCCGCTGGTTCATCATCACCTTCCTCATGGGCGCGTTCTTCATCGCCGGCCAGGTGACCGAATACGTGGAGCTCGTGCACGAAGGCCTGACTCTCTCGTCCAACGCCTATGGGAGCGCCTTCTACCTCACCACCGGATTCCACGGTCTGCACGTCACCGGCGGCCTGATCGCCTTCCTCTTCGTGCTCGCCACCACCTACGTCACTAAACGGTTCACCCACGACCAAGCGACCCGCGCCATCGTCACCTCGTACTACTGGCACTTCGTGGACGTGGTGTGGATCGCCCTGTTCTTCATGATCTACATCCTCAAGTAACGCCATCCGAGAAAGGCACATGACCGTGAAGTTCCTGGCAGCCCGGCGCCGCAACCCGGCCGTGGCCATTGCCCTCCTCCTCCTCGCCCTCGTCGTCGTCGGCGGTGCGTACTCGCTCGCGAGCAACGCGCAGCCGGCGGTTGCCGCGATGGGTTCGCAGACCCAGGTCGAGGAAGGCAAGAAGCTCTACCTCGAGGGGTGCTCCTCCTGCCATGGACTCAACGCCCAGGGCACGAAGTACGGACCGACCCTGATCGGCGTCGGCGCCGCATCCGTGCACTTCCAGGTCGGCACCGGTCGCATGCCCCTCGCGGCACCCGGGGCCCAGGCGGTTGCCAAACCACCCGCCTACAACGAGGACGAGGTCGCCAAGATGGCCGCGTACGTCGCCACTCTGGCCCCGGGCCCGGCGATTCCCTCGGCAGAGCAGGTCGACTACGCCGACGCTGACGTGGCCAAGGGTGGTGTCCTCTTCCGGATCAACTGCGCCCAATGTCACCAGGCTGCGGGGCAGGGGGGCGCGCTCACCCAGGGCAAGTACGCCCCGTCGCTCATGAACGCCACGCCCACGGAGATCTACGAGGCGATGCTGACCGGCCCGCAGAACATGCCTGTCTTTTCCGATGAGACCCTCCCCGTGGAGGAGAAGAAGGCGATCATCGCCTACGTGAACGAGCTCCAGCAGGCACCGAGCCCCGGCGGGCTAGCCCTCGGCCGGCTCGGCCCGGTCGTCGAGGGCCTCTTCCTCTGGACCGCCGTCTTCGCGGCCCTGATCGCTGCCGCCGTGTGGATCGGGATCAAGGCCCGATGAGCACCGACAAGGACCTGCTGCCCGTCGACCCGCACGACGAGCCCGGCCATCTGCCGATCGCGGACATTCCGCACACACCGCGCGTTACCGACACCGACCCGAAGGCCGCGCGCCGGGCCGAGCGCCAGGTGGCGAGCATGTTCCTGCTCTCCATGGTCTTTGTCGTCCTCTTCGTCGTGGCTTTCGTGACCATCGACAAGTCCGCGGTGGTGTACATCCCGGTGCTCGGCGTGGTGGGGGCCAGCCAGATCGCCCTCGGCTTCACCTTCGGTATGGCGATCCTGCTGATCGGCACGGGTGCGATCCAGTGGGCGAAGAAGCTCATGCCCGACGTCGAAGTGGTTCAGGAGCGCCACAGCCTCGCCTCGACTCCGAAGGAGGACGAGGCGGCCAAGGACAACTACGACCGCGGCAAGGAGGAGTCCGGCTTCGCCCGCTACACGATCATCCGTCGCACCCTGATCGGTGCATTGGCCCTGTTCCCGATCCCGCTCGTGATCATGCTGCGCGACCTCTGGCAGACCCCGCCCGGCGAGAACCCGGCGGAGATCCTCTCCACCACTGCGTGGCGCGACGGGCTGCGGATCGTCCCCGACACCGGGGAGACCACCGGCGAGTTCCTGAAGGGTATCCGCCCCGAGGACATCCCGGTCGGCGGCCTGGTTTCCGCCCTGCCGGTCAACATCATGGAAATCCAGAAGGCCGAGCACAACCTCAACGCCCGCGGGAAGGCCGCGATCATCCTGGTGCGCATGGACCCCGGCGAGATCCGGTCGCAACAGGGTGAGGGCTGGGATTATCAGGGGATCCTGGCCTATTCCAAGATCTGCACCCATGTGGGCTGCCCCATCGCCCTCTACGAGCACCGCACCCACCACCTCCTCTGCCCGTGCCACCAGTCCACCTTCGATCTGGCCGACTCGGGCGACGTGATCTTCGGGCCCGCGGCCCGGCGTATGCCGCAGTTGCCGATCGGCGTGGATGAGGAAGGATTCCTGGTGGCGAAGTCAGATTTCCAACAGCCTGTCGGACCGAGTTTCTGGGAGCGTGGATGAGCACCACCAGTCCGCTAGAGAAGCCTGCCCCCGTCGAGAAGGCGGGCGGCGCCGTCGCCACCTACGTGGACCAGCGCCTCGGCAGTAACCGGGCCCTCGGTCGCAACCTCGGCAAGGTGTTCCCCGACCACTGGTCCTTCATGCTCGGCGAGATCGTGCTCTACAGCTTCATCGTGGTTCTGCTCACCGGCGTATACCTCACGCTCTTCTTCAAGCCCTCGATGGTTGAGGTGGTCTACGACGGCTCGTACGTCCCGCTGAAGGGCGTCATGATGTCCGAGGCGTACGCCTCGTCCCTGGACATCTCCTTCGACGTGCGCGGTGGCCTGCTCATCCGCCAGATGCACCACTGGGCGGCGCTCATTTTCGTGGCGGCGATGGTCGTCCACGCCTTCCGCGTCTTCTTCACCGGTGCCTACCGCAAGCCCCGCGAACTCAACTGGATCCTCGGCGTGGTCCTGTTGACCCTCGCGCTCGCAGCGGGATTCACCGGTTACTCCCTCCCGGACGACCTGCTCTCCGGCACGGGCCTGCAGATCATCCGCGGCATCGTCCAGGCGATTCCGGTCGTCGGCACCTGGCTTGCGTTCTTTATGTTCGGTGGCGAGTATCCGGGCACGGACATCATCTCCCGGCTGTATTCAGCCCACATCCTGCTCGTCCCCGGCCTGATTCTGGCGGTTGTGACGGTCCACCTCATGATGGTGTGGGTGCAGAAGCACACGCAGTTCCCCGGGCCGGGGCGCACCAACACCAACGTCGTCGGCTACCCCCTCATGCCGGTCTACATGGCCAAGGCGGGCGGTTTCTTCTTCGTGGTTTTCGGAGTCATCGCGTTGATCGGCGGCCTGGTCACCATCAACCCGATCTGGATCTTCGGTCCCTACACCCCGGATCAGGTCTCCGCGGGCACCCAGCCCGACTGGTACATCGGCTGGCTCGACGGCGCCCTGCGGCTCATGCCGAACTGGGAGACGGTGATCGCCGGCTACACCATCTCCTGGAACGTCTTGATCCCGTCCGTGATCATCCCAGGGATCCTGTTCACCCTGCTGGCCCTCTACCCGTTCATCGAAGCCTGGGTCACCGGGGACAAGCGTGACCACAACCTGCTCGAGCGTCCACGCAACGCCCCGGTACGCACCGGCATCGGCGTGATGGCCATCGTCTTCTACGGAATTCTGTGGATCGGAGGTGGCAACGACATTGTCGCCGTTGCCTTCGACATGTCCATCAACTCGATTTCCTGGGCCCTGCGCATCCTGCTGATCGTGGCGCCGCCGATCGCCTTCATTATCACCAAGCGGATCTGTCTGGGCCTGCAGCGCAAGGATCGCGACAAGCTCCTCCACGGTTACGAATCCGGACGTGTTCTCCGCCTCCCCCATGGTGAGTTCATCGAGGTGCACCAGCCGATCAACGTCAAGGAGATGGCGGTCATCACGTCCAAGACGGACCACGCGGTGCTCCCTGCCCCGCAGAAGATCGACGCCGACGGAGTACGCAACCCGAGGTATCTCGTCCACTCACTCCGGCACCGCCTCAGCACCTTCTTCTACGGTGACAACGTCCCCACGCCGTCAGCCGCGGAGATCGAGCACGGCCAGCACCATGCGGCCGAGCAGGCAGCCATCGAGGCTCCCCTGCACGAGTACGAGGATCGCGACGTCATCTACAACGCGCACGGTGGTGTGCTGCACCACCCGGGCATGCCCGAGACCAACGCCGAGCAAATCGCCGAGGAAACCCGCAGCTAGGCACGGGTCAGGTCCACACCCCGCAGGGCGTAGCTGAAGGCAGTGACGGCGCTCACCGCCCACGCGAAGATCAGCACTTTGACGGCGAGCATGGCGAGCATTCCCGTGGTCTCCGGGTGAGCGAGCATCACCACGAGGATGATCGCCCCCACCCCTCCGATCACGGCGCCGACGTAGGGCACCAGCCGCAGTGCTGCCGGAACAGCAGTTGTCACCCCGGTGCGCCGGATGATCAGAGCCGCAATGAGGCTGATCCAGATCGCGGCGAGGGCGATTCCGGCGAGGGCGTCGCTGGGACGATGCCATCCCGCCGTGACCACGGCGCCGGTCACGAGGACCACGGCGCCGATACCGGCCATGGCAACCCAGGCTCGGGCAGCCACCGGCACGAGGACTATCGCGCCGAGGGAGAGCGCGGTCACGAAGGTGGAGTGTCCGCTCGGGTAGGTGTTCAGTCCCTGCTTGTCCCCCATGAGTACCTCCATCTCGGGGGCCAGCACGGGTCGCGTCAGCGCGGCCTTGAGCACCTCGGCCGAGAGGATCGCCGCGAGGTACGCACCCGTGACGAAGAATCCCGCGCGCCATAGCCGGCGCACCGCGGCCACGGAGAAGAGTGCCAGGGCGCCCAGGAGGAACACCCAGATATCGATGGCCTCGAGGACGTGCTTATCGACTACCCGGAGAGTCGCGGACTCGGCCAGTCGCCCGAGATACGCGGCATCACCCAGCGCCTGTCCCACCGCGGTGCGCACGCCCAGCAGATAGACCGTCACCAACACGGCTGACGACACCATCGCGAGGCTGCACAGTCGACGTGCGCAGTGCACTGGCCCGGGGGCGGACATGCGCGAACCCTAGGGGCCGCGAGGCGCTAGTAGGCGAACTCGCCCCGGTAATACTCGAACAGCCAGCCCACCAGGCCGATCAGCAGGATGAACACGCCCACGATGAGCAACCACACCGCGAAGATCAATCCCAGGGCGATGACGGCGGCGCCACCTGCCACGGGGAGCGGCCACCACGAATGCGGGCTGAAGAAGCCGTACTCGGGGTCGGCCTCATCGATCTCAGCATCCGGGCGGTCCTCCGGGCGCGGGTACACGCGCTTGGAGGTGTACCAGAGGTAGAAGGCCACCAGGAAGGCCAGCGCACCGGTCAGCGCGAGCGCCGTGGTTCCGATCTCGTCGCGGCTGAAGTACCAGTAGATGCCGGCGACCAGCGTGAAGAAGAGGAAACCGAGGCCGAAAAGGAGGGATTCGAGCTTCACGTGGATGCACCTCCCGTGACACTCGCCTTGTGTGTTCCGGCCGCTGCCAGTTCGGGGTGGTGGAGGTCGAAGGCGGGCCGGTCACTGCGGATGCGCGGCAGCGATGTGAAGTTGTGGCGCGGCGGTGGGCAGCTGGTAGCCCACTCGAGAGAGCCGCCCCAGCCCCAGGGGTCGTCCACATTGACCTTGGGCGCGTACTTCGTCGTGACGAAGACGTTCCAGAAGAAGAAGATGCTGGACAGGCCGAGTATCGCCGCACCCACGCTCGACACCGTGTTGAGGAAGGTGAAGTCGTCGGAGGGCAGGTAGTCGCCGTAGCGCCGGGGCATGCCCTGGACCCCCAGCCAGTGCTGGACCAGGAAGGTGACCTGGAAACCGATGAACAGCATCCAGAAGTGGATCTTGCCCAAGCGTTCGTTGAGCATCTTGCCCGTCATCTTCGGCCACCAGAAGTACAGGCCGGCGAAGAACATGAACACCACGGTTCCGAACACCGTGTAGTGGAAATGGGCGACGACGAAGTAGGAATCGGATACGTGGAAGTCGAGCGGGGGCGAGGACAGGATGATGCCGGTCAGGCCGCCGAAGAGGAACGTGACGAGGAAGCCCATGGTCCAAAGCATGGGGGTGTCGAAACTGATCGAGCCCTTCCACATGGTGCCGATCCAGTTGAAGAACTTCACACCCGTCGGAACGGCGATGAGCATGGTCATGAGGGCGAAGAACGGTAGGTAGACCGAGCCGGTGACGTACATGTGGTGGGCCCAGACGGCAACGGAGAGGGCACCGATCGCCATGGTCGCAAAGACCAGGCCCTTGTAGCCGAAGACCGGCTTACGCGAGAAGACCGGGATGATTTCGCTGGCGATGCCAAAGAAGGGCAATGCCAGAATGTAGACCTCGGGGTGGCCGAAGAACCAGAACAGGTGCTGCCAGAGGATCGCACCACCGTTCTCCGCCTCGAAGACCACCGCCCCGTACTGCCGGTCGATGAACGCCATCGCCAGGGCAGCAGCGAGCACCGGGAAGGCGATGAGGACCAGCACGCTGGTGATGAACACCGTCCAGGTGAAGATCGGCATCCGGAACATCGTCATGCCCGGGGCGCGCATCGTGAAGATCGTGGTGATGAAGTTCACGCCACCGAGGATCGTGCCCAGACCGCCCAGGGCCAGGCCCAGCAGCCAGAGGTCGGCTCCCACCTCCGGGGAGTTCACGGCGTTGCTCAGTGGTGCGTAGGCGAACCAGCCGAAGGCCGCCGCACCGCCCGGAGTGAAGAAACCCGCGGCAACAATGAGACCACCGAATCCGAAGAGCCAGTAGCCGAGCATGTTCAGGCGCGGGAATGCGACGTCGGGGGCACCGATCTGCAGAGGCATGATCACGTTGCCGAATCCCACGAACAGCGGTGTGGCGAACAGGAACAGCATGATCGTGCCGTGCATGGTGAAGAGCTGGTTGTACTGCTCGAGGGAGATCATCTGGAGCCCGGGAACGGCCAACTCTGCGCGGATGGCCAGGGCCATCGCCCCGGCGAGGAAGAACCAGATCGAGGACGTGATCAGGTACATGTAGCCGATCGTCTTGTGGTCGGTGGAGGTGATCCAACTGACGATGACCGAGCCCAGCGGCTTCTTACGCGGCCGAGAAGGCGGCGGGGATGCGGTGGGCGCAACCGGCTCATTCAGGATCGTCATAGCAACCGCTCCCCGGGACGCTGTCCCTCGTCGGTGGAAAGTTTACTGTCGATGAAGCCGGTCTGGCCGATCTCGCGTAGGCCATCGATATACGCGTCGAACTCGTCGCGCTCGACCACCTTCACCTGGAAAAGCATGCGGGCATGGTCCGTTCCGCACAACTCCGCGCACCGGCCCGTGAACGTGCCAACCCTGTCTGGAGTCAATTCGAAGGCGTTGGCCTTACCCGGGATCACGTCCATCTTGAACAACCAGTTGGGCACCCAGAAGGAGTGGATGACGTCGGGCGACGAGAGTTCGAATCGCACCTTCTCGTCGACCGGGAGCACGAGCACCGGAGGCTCGCCCACCGAGTCCTCACCCTGGGGCATGCCAATCGAGTAGACGTCCTCATCGAGGTAGTTGAACGCCCAGGACCACCGGAAGCCAACCACGTTCACCGTCTGCTTCTGGTCGTTCTCCAGGGTGAGCAGTTCGGTCTGGTCCCTGGCGGTGAACCAGAAAAGGCCGAGGATCATGATCAGCGGAACGACCGTGTAGAGCACCTCGATCGGCAGGTTGTACTTGGTCTGCGCCGGGATCTCGTCCTTGTGGCGGCGGCGGTAGGCGATGGCCGCCCAGAGCATCAGGCCCCAGGTGACGATGCCCACACCCCAAGCAGCGATCCACGATCCGTTCCAGAGGCTGAGCATGATCGGCGCTTCTTTGCTGGCCGGCTCGGGCATATCGAAGAAGAACGCCTCGTTGGCGGTGCATCCGGAGGTGAACAGGACGAGCCCGAGCGCCCCGAGAACCAGGACGGAGCTCCGTCCCCATCGCCGGCTTTTCATGCTGAAATCGAGGCCTTCCGTGCCGCATCCGTTGTGCTGGCAGACTAGCGCACACCGCAGTCCAATTCCCTCCTGGGCCGTGAGGCGGAAACGGGACATGTCAGACACATCACATCCGGATCCGGACACCCTGTTCCGGCCTCCCGCGGGGTACCTGGACGCCATCGGCGGCCAGCCCGCCGCCGACCCCGTCCGAGCATCCCTCACGGCCGCACTCGACCGCGCCTGGTCTGACCCGGCGCGACTCCATCACCCGGGCAGAACGGCCGGAGCGATCCTCGATGCATCACGTGCCTCGCTTGCCGGCTACCTGGGGCTTCGCCCCGCCGACGTATATCTCGCGGGAAGTGCAGCCGAAGGCCTGGCGATGGTGATCGGTGGCGTGACGAGGTCCCGGGTGGCGGCCGGCTGCCGCCCGCGCCTCGTCCACACGTCCGTCGAATCCTTCGCGGTCATCGGGGCATGCGCGATGATCCCGGACGCCGAGATTGTCGTCGTCGATGTGACCTCCACGGGGTCCGTCGACCCCGACGTCCTGGGGGCGGCGTTAACTCCCGACACGGCACTTGTCTGCGTCCAAGCAGCCAACGCCGAGATCGGAACCCGACAGCCCCTCGAGGCCGTGCACTCCCGCTGTCAGGCCATGGGCATTCCGCTCGTGGTCGATGCCGCGCAGGTGATCGGGCGCGGACCGGTTCCCACGGCCTGGGATGTGCTGGTGTGCGCCGGACGGGATTGGGGCGGTGTTCCGGGGACGGCTTTCGTCGCGGTGCGCCCGGGGATCCGCTGGAATCCACCTCTGGCACCCGATCGCGGATGGCTCGGTGGCTTCCCCGATATCCCCGCGGCGGCGGCCTGCGCCACCGCACTCGAGGTGCTCGCCCCGCACGTCGAGTCGATGGCCCGGGAGCAGCACGCTCTCATCGCAACCCTGCGTGACTCGCTCCCGCAGCGCATCCCGGGACTGGTCGTCCTCGGCGATCCGCATGAGCGCCTCCCCCACATCCTGACGATGGTTCTGGAATCCGGCGTGGGCGAAGAGGTCGTCATCGCACTCGGTCGTCGGGGGATTTCGATCGCGAGCGGATCGGCGTGCACGGCGGACGCGGCGCGCGCCAGCCACGTCGTGGAAGCCCTGGGCTACCGCGGCCTCGCGAGTGTTCGCATCTCGTTGCCGTTCGGATGCACTGCTCAGACCGTCCACGACTTCGCCGACGCGCTCTGCGAGGTCGTCACGTCCGGGTAAGGCACTCCTCGGTCGGCAGGGCCTCGGCGAGAAGCACGAGGTAGCGCTGCCGGGGCATCTCGATCACACCGAGGCTCGCGAGATGCGCGGTCCGCCATTGGACGTCAATCAGTCTCGTTCCAGGACAACCGCGCAATGTCGAGACCAAGTGCACGAGTGCGACCTTGGACGCATCGCGAGCCCGGTGGAACATCGACTCCCCGGCGAAAAGACCACCGATCTCAACGCCATAGAGGCCGCCCACCAGGGCGCCGCCGTCGTCCCACACCTCCACCGAGTGGGCGAAACCGAGCGCGTGCAACTCCACGTAGGCGGCGGTGATCTCGGGTGTGATCCATCCCTTCGGTCGATTCGGATCGGCGCAGCCGCGGATCACACCTTCGAAGTCGGTGTCGACGGTGCAGCGATAGCGCCGCGTCGATGCGCGGAGACTGTCGCTGACCACGAGGCGATCGAGGGGTAGCACCCCCCGTGGATCCGGCGACCACCATGCCAACGTGTCGTCGAGGTGCATCGGGAACATCCCGTGCGCGTAGGCGCTGAGCACCGTGCCCGGATCGAGGTCGCCGCCGAGGGCCACGACGTCATCGCCGGGCTCCGCGTCTCGGGGATCCGGCAGGTGCCACTGCGGCGCCGGGAGTTCGCGCACCGTTACGGGCGGGGACAGGACACGTGGCGCTCGACCTCGGCGGCAGCACCCTCGCCGTAGGTATTCGCCATCCGCTCCAGGAAGTGACGCTGCGCGAGTTCGTACTCCTGGGTACCGATGGTCTCGATCACGTATGTCGCCATCAGCGATCCCACCTGTGCCGAACGCTGATCGGAGATCCCCCATGCCTGGCCTGCCAGGAATCCTGCACGGAAGGCATCGCCCACTCCCGTGGGGTCTGCGCGTCGCTCCTCTTCCGGGACGGAAACCTGCACGGGTTCCTCCCCGCGTCGCTCGACGCGCGAGCCCCCGGGTCCCAGGGTGGTCACCCAGATGTCGACCATGGCGCGCAGATCTGCCGCACTCCACCCGGTCTTCTGTTGGATCAGGGCGGCCTCGTACTCGTTCGTGAAGAGGTAGGTGGCCCCTTCGACGAGGGGACGGATCTCCTCCCCTTCCATCCGCGCCAACTGCTGCGAGGGATCGGCGGCGAAGGGGTAGCCGCGGAATCGACATTCCTCGCTGTGGCGGAGCATCGCCTGCGGATCGTTTGCGCCGATGAGGACGACGTCCGCGTCGCCGATCGCGTCGATGATCGGTTTCAACTCGATGTTGCGGGCCTCGCTCATCGCCCCCGGGTAGAAGGAGGCGATCTGGTTCTGTTCGAGGTCCGTGGTGCACACAAATCGAGCCGTGTGAGCGGTTTCGGAGATGTGCACGCCCGAGGTGTCCACCCCATGGCGCTGCAACCAGGACTCGTAGTCCGCGAAATCGGGACCGACCGCACCCACGAGGACGGGTTGGAGTCCCAGGCAGCCCATGCCGAAAGCGATGTTGGGCGCCACGCCCCCGCGACGAATCTGCAACTCCTCGACGAGAAATGAGAGCGAGACCTTGTCGATCTTGTCCGCGACGAACGAGTCCGCGAAGCGCCCCGGGAAGGTCATAAGGTGATCGGTCGCAATGGACCCGGTGATGAGGATCGCCACGTCGAAGGACCCTATCGGGCCCTCAGTGACTCGGCACCCGAATCACCGGGACGCCAAGTCATGCACTTCCTAGTGGAAGGAGTCGCCGCACGCGCACGAGCCGGTGGCGTTCGGATTATCGATCGTGAAGCCCTGCTTCTCGATGGTGTCGACGAAGTCGATGGTCGCCCCCGACAGGTAAGGGGCGCTCATCCGGTCGGTGACGACCGCGACCCCATCGAAGTCCTTGCTCACGTCGCCATCGAGATCGCGATCGTCGAAGAAGAGTTGGTAGCGCAGCCCGGAACAGCCACCCGGCTGCACGGCGATCCTCAGGGTGAGGTCATCACGGCCCTCGGCGTCGAGAAGCGCCTTGACCTTGGACGCAGCTGCATCCGTCAACACGATGCCGTCGGTGGTGGTTTCCATGACCCATCCTTCACTCTCTGGGGACACAACTATGACATGGACGGACCGTTCGCGACAGCCGGGACATGTTCGCCTCGGGCGGATCCGCATGGTCCACCGGACTTTGGCAGACTCGTGCCATGACTGAGACGTTCGTGGAACCGCAGCCGACCCCGCTCGCACTGTTGCTCCTTGGGCATGGTGCGGACTCGGGCAGTGAGCGGGGGGTGGAGTGCCCGGGGGATCTGCCGGCACCGAGTGACCCCGACCTGGTGGCAAGGGCCGCCCGGGCGAGGGCCGCACTCGGCTCCCGCGTCTACATCCTGGGCCACCACTACCAGCGCGACGAGGTCATCCAGTTCGCCGATGTGACCGGTGATTCATTCAAGCTCTCGCAGATGGCCGCAGCCAACCCGGAAGCCGAGTTCATCGTCTTCTGCGGTGTGCACTTCATGGCCGAAAGTGCCGACATCCTCACTGCCGACGAGCAGCGCGTGATCCTGCCCGATCTCGCCGCGGGGTGCTCCATGGCGGACATGGCCGAGATCGGACAGGTGGAGCAGTGCTGGCGCGATCTCGAGGCCGCTGGAGTCGCAGACGCCACGGTTCCCATCACCTACATGAACTCCTCGGCCGCGATCAAGGCCTTCACCGGTCGCCACGGCGGATCGATCTGCACGTCCAGCAACGCCGAGCGCAGCCTCGAGTGGGCATTCGACGGTGACTGGCGGACGTCGGAGAAGAAGGTGCTCTTCCTCCCCGATCAACATCTGGGGCGCAACACGGCCGTGCGCGATCTCGGCATGACACTCGATGACTGCGTGGTCTACGACCCGCGCAAGCCGCAGGGTGGCCTCACCGTCGAACACATGCAGAAGGCGCGCATGATCCTGTGGCGCGGACACTGCTCTGTCCATGGCCGCTTCACGGCATCGTGCGTCGACGAAGTTCGGGAGCGCGTTCCAGGCGTCACGGTCATCGTGCATCCCGAGTGCACCTACGAGGTCGTCGAGAAGGCCGACGTGGTCGGTTCCACCGAGAAGATCATCGCCACGATCGCCGCCGCCGAACCCGGAACGTCCTGGGCCGTCGGAACGGAGTTGAACCTGGTGAAGCGGCTCGCGCTGCAGCATCCGGATAAGGAAATCGTCTACCTGGATAAGACCGTGTGTTTCTGCTCGACCATGAACCGCATCGACCTCCCGCACCTGGTGTGGTCGCTGGAATCCCTGGTCGAGGGCACCGTGGTGAACCAGATCACGGTCGACACGGACACCCAACACTGGGCGCGCATCGCACTCGACCGCATGCTGGCCCTCCCGGGACCAACCGCCACGAGGGACTAGAGCCCCGGGGCTTCCCAGACCGCGAGCCACCGCTGGAGATCGGGCTCGAGGGGAAGTTCCCGGGTCAACATGTCACGCAGTCGTAGTTCGAGAACGTTGTCGCGCTTCTGCTCCGACCCGGACACGGGCGCGAAGGGGTAGAAGGTCCCCTGCTTGTACAGGTAGACGAGTGCGATCTCCCGGCCTGTCGGATCGCGAAAGGGTACGAGCGAACACAGGAGTTGGGGCCCGAACCCTGCGTTGACGAGGCTGCTGTTAACGGCATGCAGATCGGTGACCACGGAGGACAGATCCGGCGGCTCGGTGCGCACCACGAGCCAGGTGAATCCGAAGGAGTCCTGCACGAGCTCGACCGGCGGTCCGGCGTCAGCGTCCAGGAGGGCCCGGACGTCGGCCTCGACATCCGCAAACGCCCGACCCTCGGGTGCACGGAAGGCAACGGACCCCGTCCCCGTGGGACGGAAGTCCAACTCGACGTCCAGGGTGATCGCACATCCGGGCAGCGCGAAGAGGGCATCGAGGTTGGGGCGGGCGGGCTCGCGCCGCCCCATGAGGGAGTCGAAAAGCCCCACTACCGCTGGCCGAGCTCGTTGGCCACCTTCGCGAGGTTCTCCAGGCGCTTCTCCAGCGAGGGGTGTGTGGACATAAGCCCCTCGAGGGTGAAGCCCTTCTTGCTCGCAACCGCGGGAGCGAAGGCGAGGTTGCTGACCGGCTCCATTTGCCGGATATCGCGGGTGGGGATCTGCGCCATGTCACCGGTGATCTTGACCAGGGCGTTCGCGAGCGCAGTGGGCTTACCTGTGATCAGCGCCCCTCCGCGGTCCGCTCCTAACTCTCGGTACCTCGACAGGCCATTGATCAGGAGATAGGAGATGAAGTAGACGACGACGCTGACCAGCATGACGACGATGAACATGACCGCTGCGTTCTGGTTCCGGTTGTCCCGCATCATCGAGCCCCACATGAAACTGCGGGCAAGGAACCCGGCGACGATCGCGGTGAAGGAGGCGATCGTCATGACCGTGACATCGCGGTGGGCTACGTGGGACAACTCGTGCGCAAGCACACCCTCGAGTTCATCGGGGTCGAGTCGACGCAGCAGGCCGGTGGTCACCACGACGACGGAGCGACTCGGGGTGCGGCCGGTGGCGAAGGCGTTGGGGACATCTGAATCGGCGATCCCAATCCGCGGCTTCTCCATGTCGGCCAGGAGGCACAGGCGGTCGACCATGGCGTGCAGCTGCGGTGCCTGTTCGGGTGTCACGACCACCGCGCGCATGGCGGACATTGCCAGGGAATCCGAGAACCACCATTGGCCGAAGAGGAGTGCTGCACTGATGCCCAGGACGAGGATCGCGCTGAATCCCAGGGCGTAGAGAAGCGCGGCGAGCACCACGTACATCAACCCGAGACCGAACATGGTCCCGAACATCCGACGGGTCAGCCCACGGTCGATGCCGTACCTGGTCTTCGCCATGACTCCTCCCGCAGAACTCGCGTGGCTGCTACTTCTCGAGTTCCTGAGGCGATGACCCGGGGCCCACTTCGCGCTTCAGCGCGGCCAACTGATTTTCAACCTCGGATTCGCTCGCCATCCGCTCCAGTTCGATGGTGAGGGAGTCCTTGCCCATCCCGGACACATCTTCAAGAGCACCCGAGGCCATGAGTTCGTCGATCGCTCCCGCCCGGGCCTGCATCTGGGCGGTCTTGTCTTCGGCACGCTGGATCGCCAAGCCAACATCGCCGAGTTCACTCGAGATTCCCGTAAAGGCCTCGTTGATCTTGGTCTGTGCCTCAGCGGCGGAGTAGGTGGCCTTGATGGTTTCCTTGCGAGTGCGGAACTGCTCGACCTTGGTCTGCAACTGTTGGGCCGCGACCGTGAGCTTCTCCTCCTGCTCAGCCAGTTGGGCCAACTGCGTCTGGAGATCGGCGATCTGCTGGTGCAAACCACTGCGCCGGGTGAGGGCCTCCCGCGCGAGATCCTCGCGACCCTGGCCGAGTGCGGCACGCGCCTGCTGCTCAAGCTTCGCCTCCTGCTGCCCCAGACCCTGGATCTGGAGTTCGAGGCGCTTGCGGCTGGTGGCGACATCCGCCACTCCCCTGCGCACCTTCTGCAGCAACTCCAGCTGCTTTTCGTAGGAGTAGTCCAGCGTTTCGCGCGGATCCTCCGCACGGTCGAGGGCGCGATTCGCCTTGGACTTGAAGATCATTGTGAAGCGCTGCCAGAGGCCCATAGCCATTCCTCTTTCTGTGCCCGCCCCCTGCGGGGTTCGCTTCCACTGTACGGGAGGCAGCGCTCGCGTGCCCCGGGATACGCTGCCGGTCATGTTCGGCCGGCGCTCACCCGAGGAATCCCCAACGGAATCCCCGACAGAGGACCCGCGCGCGCCCAAGGGCCGCCCGACCCCGAGTCGCAAGGAGGCCGAGGCCGCACGTAAGCAGGGCCTGCGCACCCCGCGTGGGACGAAGGAGGGCAAGAAGGCGGCACGCGAGCGCGACAGGCAGGATCGAGTGCGAGCCCGCCAAGGCATGTTGGCCGGCGATGAGCGCTTCATGCCCTTACGTGACCGAGGTCCCGCGAAGCAGTTCACGCGCAACTTCGTCGATTCGCGCTTCACCGTCGCGGAGTTCTTCATCTTCATCGCCATCGCGGTCCTCGTTCTGGGATTCGTCCCCAATCCCCAGATCCAGTCCTTGGTGTCACTCGGCTTTTTCGTTCTGATGGCCGTCATCGTTGTCGACACCGCGATCCTGCTGCTCACGTTGAAGTCGCGAGCGGCCAAGGAGTTTCCGGATCCCGCCGAACGCAAGGGCCTGATGCTCTACGCACTGCTCCGCAGCCTGCAATTCCGTCGACTCCGTCTCCCTCCTCCGCGCGTCCGACGTGGTGGTGCACCCGTGGAGCCGAAGTCCTGATGGAGTTCCGTTATCTCGGACGTAGCGGCCTCAAGGTCAGCGAGATCACGTTCGGCAACTGGATTACCCATGGCTCGCAGGTCGACGATGCCGCTGCAACCGCAACCATCCATGCAGCACTCGACGCCGGTATCACCACCTTCGACACCGCTGACGTCTATGCCGCCACCAAGGCTGAGGCACTCATGGGCGATGCACTCCATGGTCAACGTCGCGAGGGCTTGGAGATCCTGACCAAGGTCTACTGGCCGGTCGGTCCAGGGGTAAACGACCGGGGCCTGTCCCGCAAACACATCATGGAGGCGTGCCATGCGTCGCTCCGGCGTCTCCGCACCGACTACATCGACGTCTACCAGGCCCACCGCTTCGATTACGAAACTCCACTTGAAGAGACACTGCGCGCCTTCGACGACCTCGTTCGACAAGGCAAGGTGCTGTACATCGGAGTCTCCGAGTGGCGCGCGGAGGAAATCCGCGAAGCGATCCGCATCGCGGATGAAATGGGCTTCAGTCGCATCATCAGCAATCAACCCCAGTACTCGATGCTGTGGCGGGTCATCGAGGGAGAGGTTGTTCCCACATGTGAGGAACTCGGGGTCGGCCAGATCGTGTGGTCGCCCATCGCCCAGGGGGTCCTGACCGGCAAGTACCTTCCCGGCTCGCCACCGCCGAGTGGCTCCCGGGCGTCTGCAGGTGAGGGGCAGACCTATATCCAGCGGTTCATGGATGACGACGTTCTGCAGGCGGTTCAGAAGCTCCTCCCGATCGCCGCGGACATGCGCCTGACCCCGGCCCAGATGGCGATCGCCTGGGTCCTGGGCAATTCGAACGTTGCATCAGCGATCGTGGGCGCGTCTCGGCCCGAGCAGATCGCCGAGAACGCGGCTGCGGCGGGCATCACCCTCCCCGAGGATGTGCGCAGCGCCATCGACTACATCCTGGGCGATCTGATCACCACCGACCCGACGCGCACTGCGTCGCCGGCAACCCGGCCGTAGGCGCGACATGTCCTGGACCTGGTCGTACCTGCGCTTCGACGACACGCCGGTCAACGTGACCCTGAACCCCGGAGGCTCCTTCCCCTCCCAAGCAGACGCCGAGTCGTGGATCGGCGAATTTTGGCGGGATCTCCTGGCCGAGGGCGTCGATCAGGTGTCCCTTCTGGAGGATGGACGTGAGGTCTACGGACCGATGAGTCTGCATCCGCCCGAATGACGTTCCCGATGTAGTAGGGTCCGAACACAACTGAATCCACGTACCTGAAGTCCAGGGGAAGTCCGGTGAGATTCCGGCGCTGTCCCGCAACCGTGTGCCTTTCGGCGAGTCGGAGCACCTGGCAGGTACGAGCGGCTCCATCCGTCGAGGTAACGGGACGAGCGCTCGGGCAACCGAACGTCCCTTCCACTGGAAGGGATTTTTTCGGCCCTCTCGAGAGCGTGTCCGACCGCTTAGTGAGAGGAACACATGACACGCATTCTGCGCAGCGCACTGTCACTCTGTGTGGCATCCGCCGTAGCCATCACCATCGCTGCACCAGCCCATGCGGCGGATCGCGGCCTGTACGGATCAACGGACCCCGTCTACGACGGCGTCCTCCGTCAATCCCTGGCCATCATGGGACTGACATCGGTGGATCTTCCGCCCGCGCCTTCTGCGATCACCTGGCTCCTGGGACAGCAATGTGCCGACGGCAGCTTCGAGGCGTACCGCACGGACACCACGGTGCCGTGCACCGCGTCGAATCCCACCGCATTCAGCGGACCGGACGTCAATTCCACGGCCGCCGCAGCCACAGCACTCGCCCTCGTCGGAGAGCAGTCGGCGGCACGTAAGGCGGTCGTGTGGCTCAACAATGCGCAGAACGACGACTGGGGCTGGCCGTACTACGCCGGTGGCGAGTCCGATGCCAACTCCACCGCCCTCGCGATCGCGGCACTCCGCACCGTGAGTCCGCAGGATCGCAGTGCGCGTGTCCCCAATGCGGTCCGTTTCCTTGCCTCCCTGCAGTTCCCCTGCGGGAGCGCATCGGCAGGAGCCCTCCCGTACCAGGCGGGTGGCGCAGCGAATTCCCTCGCGTCATCCGAGACGATCGCCGGCGTCGCGGCGAGTCTTCCCATTGATCGGGCCGGGACTCTGACGCGGAATCCGCCGTGCGGGAAGGGCATGCCCACGCGCCTGGCGAGTTATCTCGCGTCGCAGATCACCGCGAAAGGCTCGCTCACATCCGACCTCGGAACCGGTCAGGACCTCGGCTCCACCGCCCGCGCCGTGATCGGACTCAGCGAGCTCGGCGTCGGCCGCGCCGCTGTGCGAACCGGTACGCGCACACTGACGTCGGCAGCGCGCGACTATGCGCTGAAGGGTGGCGTGGCCAATCCCGGTGCGATCGGCCTCCTCCTCATGGTGGCGGAAGCAACGGGAACATCGCCGCGCAATTTCGGTGGCGTCAATCTCGTGTCAGCGCTGACGGGGTCGATGCGGTGATCCGTCGTGTGCTGGTGGGTTGTGCCGTGACAGCGGCTTTCATCGGCGCACCCACCGCACACGCCGAGGGCCTGACGCGCTACTGGTCGTATTGGAACGGCTCGGACGGTGCCTGGTCGTACGCGGCCCAGGGAGCGGGAACCACGATCCCTCAGGACGGGGATGTCGAGGGGTGGACCTTCGTGGTGTCGGAAGGCATGACCGATGCAGGTGGGCCACCGACCCTGGATCCACGCCGGGTCTGGCAGCAGGCCTGTGGCACCGTCGCATCGAACCAGGGTCAGAAGGCCGTCGCCGTGGTACTCGACTTCGGCACGGCCGACATCGCGCCCGCGGGTGAGACGCCACCGGCACCGAGGACTGAATGCGCCGTGGTCGACGCCGGTGCCAACGGGTTCCAGATCCTGTCCGCTGTCGCGGATGTCCGTGCCGACGGCGGCTTCCTCTGCGGCATCGATGGATTCCCGCGGGAGGAATGCGCGCCGATCATCGACGCCCTGGAACCCGCACCCGTGGCGTCGGATGTCGCCCAGGCTCCGTCAGAGGAGTCGTCGGGAACACCGTGGTGGACCCTCGGCGTGCTCGCGGTCGCCGCGATCGTCGGCCTTGTCGTCTGGCGGCGACGATGACCGCCACCGCCATCGCACCCGACACGATCGTCGGCACCGCACGTCTCGGGCGCTGGACGCACCCGGGTGCATGGTGGCTGTGGAGTCTCCTCCTCGCCGTAACCGCGAGTCGCACCACGAACCCGCTGTTCCTCATCCTGTTGATCTGCGTCCTCGCACTCGTGGTCCACCGGCGCGAACGCCCCGGGGGACGCACGTTCACGTTCTTCCTGCGCATCGCCGCGGTGATCGTGGTGATCCGCGTCCTCGCGCAGATGCTCCTGGGTGGCGCCTGGGGCGACACGGTGATCGCAACCCTGCCGAGCATCACACTGCCTGTGTGGGCCGCAGGACTCCGGCTCGGTGGTCCGGTCGTGCTCGAAGTGATCCTCGCGGGCTTCTACGACGGACTTCGGCTCGCCGCGATCATCCTGTGTATCGGCGCGGCGAATGCCCTTGCCTCACCGCGTCGACTCCTGAAGTCTCTTCCCAGTGCGCTCTACGAATTCGGGGTCAGCATCGTCATCGCCCTCACGTTCGCGCCGCAGTTGGTTCACGACATCGAACGTGTACGCACGTCCCGGCGTCTCCGCGGACGCGCGACTCGGGGACCACGCGCATTCGCAGGCGCGGCACTCCCCGTGCTGCACAGCGCCCTCGACCAGTCGATCGAACTCGCGGCCGCCATGGATGCTCGGGGATATGGGCGCATGGGAACGGCGCAGGCACGTGAACGTCGCTTCGTCGTAGCGCTCATCGGAGTCGCAGTGATCGCGGGTGCGATCGGGCTCTTTGGCCTCATGGCCGCACAGGTACCCGCAGTGCTCTCCTGGAGTCTCGCCGCTGGGGCACTCATCGCGGCCGCAGGTGCGCTCGTGCTCGCATCCCGGCACCGCAATCGCACGGTGTATCGGCCTGATCCCTGGGGTCGATCGGAGTGGATCGTCGTCGCCTCGGGAGCCCTGGCACTGGTGATCAGCGTCCTCACCACAACCCTGAGCCCCCTCGCCATGAACCCGCCCACGGACCCTCCGACCTGGCCGTCGCTCCCGATCGGCGCACTTCTTGCGCTGGTGAGCGCTGGATGTGCGGGCTACCTCAGCACTTCACGACCCGAGGAGATGCCGTGATCGAGTTCGATGACGTCTCCTTCCGATACGACGCCGGCACCCCCTGGATCCTGCGCGATGTGTGCCTGCGCATCCCGGAGGGCGAGTTCACCCTCGTCGTAGGAACCACAGGGAGCGGTAAGTCCACCCTGCTGCGAGCCATCAATGGACTCGTTCCGCATTTCACGGGCGGGGATTTCCTCGGCGACGTCCGGGTTCACGGCCGTTCGACGCGCATCACCCCGCCGCGTGAACTCGCCGACGTGGTCGGCTACGTGCCCCAGGATCCGATGAGCGGCTTCGTCACAGACACCGTCGAGGAGGAACTGGCGTACGCCATGGAGAGTCTCGGCGTCGCTCCCGCGACGATGCGTCGACGTGTCGAGGAAACCCTCGACCTGCTCGGACTCGACGAGGTGCGGGCGAGACCCCTGGTCGCCCTGAGCGGGGGTCAACGCCAGCGCGTGGCGATCGGTGCAGCGATGGCATCGCATCCGAGAGTCCTGATACTCGACGAACCGACATCCGCACTGGACCCGGGAGCAGCAGAGGAGGTTCTCGCCTCGCTCCAGCGCATCGTCCACGATCTCGGAGTCACCGCGGTGATCGCGGAACACCGACTTGAGCGGGTGGTGCAATACGTCGATCGCGTGCTGATCATCGAACCGGGTGGTGTGCGCGAGGGGATCCCGCAGGTGATGATGACCGACGCTCCCATCGCGCCGCCCGTCGTCGAACTCGGCAGGCTTGCGGGCTGGAACCCCCTCCCCCTCACGATTCGCGATGCACGACGTGAGGCCGAACCACTCCGCAGGATCCTCGTAGGACGCTCCTCGCAGCGGCCACACCCTCCCGTCGGCGTGCGACGAGCAACCATGGACAGCGTCGATGCCGCCTACGGCCGCACCCCCGCACTGCGCGGTGTGGACATCGAGGTGCGCGGTGGGCAGGTGCTCGCCGTGATGGGACGCAACGGTGCCGGCAAGTCCACCCTGCTTTCCCTGCTCGCGGGCATGATCACGCCGACCACCGGGCACGTGCAGGTCGATGGAGTCGATCCCTCGCGACTGGAGGGTCCCGAGCTCGTACGCCATGTGGGACTCGTCCCCCAGAACCCGACCGATCTCCTCGAGTGCGCCACCGTTGCAGACGAGTGCAGGCTCTCCGATCGCGATGCGCGGGTCCTCGCAGGCACGACGCGCGCCCTCCTCGCGCTCCTCGCACCGGATGTCCGTGATGACACCCACCCACGTGACCTGTCCGCCGGGCAACAGGTATCGCTGGTTCTGGCGATCATCCTCGCGTCGCGACCACCGCTCGTCGTACTCGACGAACCGACGCGGGGCCTCGACTACCCCACGAAGTCGCGCCTCGCCGAGCACCTCAGAGACCTCGCATCCCAGGGTCATGCGGTCGTGATCGCCACTCACGATGTCGAATTGGTGGCCGAGGTCGCCGACACCGTGCTGATCCTCGCCGACGGCGAGGTGGTCGCCCACGGACCGACATCCGAGGTGGTGACGTCCTCACCGATGTTCGCCCCGCAGGTAACCAAGATCATGTCCCCCGGAATCTGGCTCACGGTTGCCGACGTCGAATCCGCCCTCGCTGAGGAGCGGCGCGCATGAGTCACGCGATCGCGCTCCGCCCGTCAACGACCGTCGCCCTCGTGGTGTCGAGCGCAGTTGGCCTGCTCGCGTTCCTGTGGCCATTTCTCATCACACCCGGTTCGCAGTTGGCATCGCAGTCGTCCATCGTTCCCTGGCTCTTTGCACTCGTGATGGTGTTGGTTCTGGCGATCACGTTCTCGGAGTTCATCCACGCGCGCATCGATGCAAAGGCGATCGCGCTGCTCGGGATTCTGGCCGCCATCATCACCGCACTACGACCATTGGGCGCCGGCCTCGCCGGTATCGAGCCGATCTGGGTCATCCTGATCCTCGGCGCCCGCGCCATGGGCCCCGCTTTCGGATTCGTGCTCGGCACGGTGTCACTCGCGGCATCGGCGATCATCACCGGCGGTGTGGGGCCGTGGCTTCCATTCCAGATGATCGCGGCCGGCTGGGTCGGAGTGGGTGCGGGCCTCCTTCCGCGGATGGCCGGACGGCGCGAGGTCCTGCTGCTCGCCGGTTATGCGGTGGGTGCCTGCATCGCCTATGGCTTCGTGATGAACCTGTGGTTCTGGCCATTCGCCACATCCTTGCCGCCGCAACTGGCGTTCGCGCCCGGTGCCGGGGTCGTGGTGAATCTCGAACACTGGTGGCGCTTCACGATCACCACCTCCTTGGGCTTCGACATCCCCCGTGCCGCGCTCGCCGCGATCCTCATTCTGATCGCAGGTCGCCCGATCCTCGATGCCCTCCACCGCGCCGCCCGCCGGGCCCGGTTCCAGCCGCAGCCGATGGTGGGAGCCTCGTAGGCTCGAGAAATGGGCGCACTCGCCGACCGTGCATCGGTCATCACGTCCGCCCCTTCTCGCCCCCGTGATGCAGAGGAATCGCAGGGCGCAACTCTGAGCGCGTATCACCACTGGTTGCGGGAGCGCGACGTCACTACGTCCAGCTTCGTGGAAGTGGAACCCGCGGGAATCGACGCGGCCATCGATTCCGGTGCGCGCCTTGTCGTCATTCGAGCGGCGACCGACGACGCCGTGGATGAGCGTGCACTGATTGCTCTGCTGACGGGCGCAGAGGCGAATGCAGTCGTTCCCCAATCCACCGGGATGACAGATGCCGCGTGGATGGAACAGGTGATTCTGGTCCGGGACCAGGTGGCCGATCTTCGCTCCCACCAGGGTGACATCGAGGCGCTCCTCGACACAGTTCCGCATGCGATGGACGTGGCCGGTGCACTCGTGACCGCGAGCGCACGCCGAACGCCCGTTCTACTCGAAGGCTTGACCGTGTGGGCGGCCGCCGTCGCGGCGGATCGGCTCTCGTTCCGCGCGAAGACGTGGTGGCACGGGGCCGGGACGAGCAACGATCCCGCGATCCGGGCCGCGGTGATGCGCATCGGAGTCGATCCAGGACTCGACCTAGGACTCCCCACCCATTCGGAGATTGGCGCGCGTGTGCACGCCGCGCTGATCGGTATCGACTAACGCACGTGCGAGGGCACGAACGGCGGGGTGACAACTTCGGCGTCGACCAGGGTGCCACGCACGTCGACCTGCACCGAGTCACCGACCGCAATGTCCACGGGGAGGTAGGCCAACGCGATTCCCTGACGCAGGGTCGGAGAGAAGGTTCCGCTCGTGGTCTCCCCCACCTGCGCACCCGCGCGGTGAACGGGCATGTGCGGCCGCGGGATCCCGCGACCCACGACCTTCACGCCGCGGAGTCGCCGGTCCGGTCCGGCCGCCTTCACCGCGAGCAGCGCATCGCGCCCGTGAAATGCGGGCTTGTCCCAGCCCACGGCCCAGCCGAGCCCCGCCGCGACCGGAGTGGTCGAGGTCGAGATGTCCTGACCATGCAGCGGATAGCCCATCTCGGTGCGCAGGGTGTCGCGCGCACCGAGCCCTGCGGGCGTACCTCCCGCGGCCGTGACCTCCACCATCAGCGCATCCCACAGCTCACCCAGGGACGCGGCCGGTGCGATCAGTTCGAAACCGCGCTCACCGGTGTACCCCGTGCGACACACGAGCACCCGATAGTCGCGCCACGGCGCCTCGACCATCGCCATGTAGTCGTGATCCGTCGGTAGACCCAGCGCCTCGAGTACATCGGCGGAGCGAGGTCCCTGGACCGCGATGATTCCCCGTTCATGGTGCTGATCGGCAATGTGGATCGGGGGTGGCACGGCAGCTCGGAAGACGGCGACCACCGCTGCGGCATTGGACGCGTTCGGAACGATGAAGATGTCCTCGGGGCCGAACCGGTACACGATGAGGTCGTCGATGATGCCGCCATCCTCGGTGCACACCATCGAGTACTGGGCCTGACCATCCGCGATGCGATGTACGTCGTTGGCGACAATGCCGTTGACGAAATCGAGCGCGCCCGGACCGGTGATCCGCACCTTCCCCATGTGGGATACATCGAAGATCCCGACCGCATCACGAATGGCGGCGTGCTCCCCCACGGTGCCCGAATACTCGATGGGCATCTCCCAGCCGCCGAAGTCGGCCAGCTTGGCGCCGAGACGGACGTGCCGGTCGAAGAGCGGAGTGCGCTGAAGTGCGGTCATGAACGAACGCTAGCGACGTGACCACCCGAGCGCGAACGCTGTGATCCTGACTAACCTGCGAACATGACGACTCTCACGATCACCGCAACCGCTCCCGCCCAGGCCGCCGGGGACGCACTGGTTCTCCCCCTCCACCCCAAGGCGTCGACCATCACTGTGGCCGCCCCGGGTCTGACCCGCGGGCAGACAGAGAAGATCGTCAATGCCGCGCGTGCTCTGGGTGCCTCCGGCACTTCGGGCGAGGTCACGAAGATTGCGCATGTCTCCGGAATCAAGGCAGGCCTGGTCGTCACCGTGGGACTCGGTGACGCGACGAAGTCCGCGGACGCGGAAGCCGTGCGCCGCGCCTACGGGAATGCCGTGCGCGCATTGACGGGGAAGCGCCGGATCGCGGTAGTCCTCCCGGAGGACAACTGGGCCGCGGCCGTGGTCGGTGCTCGACTCGCGAACTACGCCTTCACCGCCTTCAAGTCCGCGCCGAAGAAGGAGAACTCTCCGGTGCAGACGATCACCTTCCTCTGCGCGGACCGTGTCAGCGCCGAGCAGCGGTCTCTCGTCCATGAAGTCGCGGTTATCGGTGACGCGGTCGACCTC
>Ga0169931_10003595_pt1 | contig 24521 bp, 22 predicted proteins | sample Kivu_15m_20L_FD_129675 | JGI IMG/M metagenome (GOLD analysis project Ga0169931, IMG submission 129675) | Freshwater microbial communities from Lake Kivu, Western Province, Rwanda to study Microbial Dark Matter (Phase II) - Kivu_15m_20L... | ecosystem: Environmental > Aquatic > Freshwater > Lake...
CCACCCTTTTGAATAAAAAGAGTACAATACTTTTCAGCTACCGCTGTGGGTAAAAAAGAAAAAGATGATGAAGAAGTATAACTTGTTGTAGAAGGAGAATCATATTGTTCTGTGAGAGGATATGAAATTCGAACCATCGTAAAGGGTGATGATGACATGTCGTCGTGGTCTATAACACTCGTAGAGTTTGATTGTGTATCCTTGGAGGGAAAAATACCCTTTGTTGTTTTCAATACAGGTATGTGGATATCGAAAACTCCCACATGATACGGTCCATCCGTAGAACGTAATTGTACAGGTGGGAATAAAAAACACAATAGAAAGGAAGATATAATCATAGCCCAACTTAGTGTTTGTAGGAGGAGAGGTGGTATTTGTACGTATGAAGCAAGAAGATATCTCAAAACTTGTGATAGTGCCATCATAGATAATGGAAAACTGATTGTCCAACGTACGTTCCATCCTCCCGTAGTAATATATGTGATGAAACATGCAATAGAGATAAGGATGAATCCAAGAATTGTACCCCATGTTTCATCATCCTTGGTTTGGATGATAGATGTTGCACAAATTAGAATACCCAATGTGAGTATATCCAATCCTACTCTGGACCATATCAGTTTATAATGAAATGGAATCATTCGGCGAGGACGGGGTTTTATATATGTACACGGAACACACGTAATAGAGAAAGACACTGCCAAAATCTTATCCGATAGAGGGGGGTTAGAGTTGAATATCTCTCCTTGTATTGTTGTGGGTACTGTATCAAGAAATTAAAAAGGTATCACAAGTTTCAAGTCCGTGCTTTTATGATATTCTCATACATTATCATGCAGTCAAAAACAAAAAGTATCGTCCCGCTGAAGTGTAACTTCGCCCCGCGCGCGGTGCCGAGGATTTCCGTTCAGTCACAAGGCGCGCACGGTCTGATTGATGACTGAATAACGAAGTGCATGAGGAAATGTGCGATTTAATTTAGTTCATACCATTCACGTTCACTTTTCCTCTGTAGATTGATAAGCCTCTCGAGATATCAATAATTTTCGTTCTCCAGAGATTCCATTCTGGGTAATACCCGCAAAATTTAGTTTATCGTACATTGGAGAGAATGTATTCTTCAACATAAAATAATAAATTTACGATTATTTTACTTGTCTTCTTGTGTATAACACTGATACATCTAACTATCAAATTAGAGAGAAAGTAAAGCATCGTCTAAACGTTCTATGCCAGATACTTTGAATCAAAGGAGAAGAGTGTAAGGTCATACGTATGCAGCATAAAAAGTATATGTCAGAACATTTAGACTTACGTTGTAGACATTGCCACTCTCTGCACTCCGCTCGAGATATTCTCTTTCAATGAGTCCTTCTATGCGCTTTTTAATGTCTCGAGGTAAAGGTTTGAACAAAGTCAGCTGCATCATCACCTCAGAAATTAATTGTTGATGTTGCATCGTCTTTCTAGCTTTCATCGTTCGCACAATGCAAGCATCAATCAAAAAGGATCTATCTTCTTCGACACGTTTGGGGCTATGTGTAGCATCCAAAGATGCCATAGGGATTCGAAATTTACGAGTCGGGCATGTAAACTTCGAATTAACAACGAATGAGTCTGTATTGTTGATTTTATTCCCTGCGGGAGTCTTTGAAATAACCTTGAATTTTCCACAGGATAGAGAATGAAGAAGGGGTTTCAGAATCTCGGGTTCTAAATTGAGTGTATTTTCCAACTCTTCAAACGTAAACGTTTTACCATCATTGAACGTATTCAAAGCGATAGCTTGTAATGTTGTTACTTGTATATCATACACCTTTTTTCCAAAGGTAGCACGTACGCTGGCGCCACCAAGAGAGTACATCCAAGTCAACTTCCTCTGAGCGTGTCGTGGATCATGCCAGACTTTGAACAAGTCCATACATTTTGTCATCTCTTCGGGGACGGCTATATCAGGACTTCTATATGAGGGCCAGAATCCTGCGGTAAGGACTTGTACAGAAAAGTCCAGCTTACTATTTTGCTTGCTAAACATGGAATCAAAGTCACTCTTCATGTCGGAACCGACTGCTAGGTCACTGATCATACCCTCCATTTTCGACGTGAATTGAGTACCACATTGCATTTTCAACTTAGCTATCATGACCTTTTCAATATCGATAGTCGACCGTTGATCGAGTAAACGTTTCGCTAAAAGGTTGCGGTAAATTTCTGCAAATAGATCCTTGTCATTGAGGTAAGAAAATAGTTGAACGACACGATCAAGATTCAATTCAACTTCCGTCTCATTCAATTTTTCACCGCTCTTGAACAAGCGATCACAGTAGGATGACATCAATTCAGCATTGGTGCAAGATCCAGTACTCTTATTGATGATTTCAACAAAGGCATCTTTTAATGCTTTCTGAAAAAGTGCATGTCCCGAGAAATCAGTTCGGATCAAGGCTAAGTTCTTCTCATGCAATTCTAGTAATGCCTTGATAAACTCAGGATCGTCATTCTTATCCTTTTCGGCTCCCTCAATCCTTGCCTGTCTTTGTTTGATAACTTCATTTCCCATGGAGATAATGAATTGTTCGACCATATTGGCCATAGGATTTAATCCATTGTCCACACGTGAAAATAGAGAAAACATCCGCATCAAGTCATCGGATTTTTCATTGGCCAACAAGGCCATAAAACCAGAACCCTCCTTTTCTAAAAGTACCATTTCAACCTTTTCTAATAGTTCCTCTAAGCAAACTCGTAATAGTTTAGTCTCCGTGGAGGGATGTAAATACTCTCCCACTCGAATCTTTTCTTCCTCCAAAGCACGTTCGGCCTTGATTAAGTATTCTGGTGTCGAGTCTGTAGCAATCCATTCTTGACTTTTCAAGGCATAATAGCTTTTTGTAGCCTCCAGCAAGGGCCCTTCCATATCTTCCACGTACGATTCAAGAGATGTAATTCCCATAGCTTCATACAAGGAAACGGTCTTTTTCACCAAGGTCTTGTCAATTATATCACCTTTACGTTCTTCATTTATCAAGGAAAGTATAGCTGATGTAGCATCTCGTTTGATTTCTTCATAAATGTGTGTTTTAAAAAATTTCAGTCCAGCTTGATGTAGGGTTGGTAATGAATGATGCTTAACGTAGAATCGATCTAGATAACTAAAGAATTTCCGTAGCCATGTATTCATAATTTCATGATTCGTCCATCGTGTTTGTAATTCTCGTAAAAGGATACTTTTCCCTCCTTGACTCATCGATTGTCGTAAGGAAGGTAAAACATGATTTTTGAGATAATCCTCAATCGTCTGACCATGACGAAGATATAACTCTCGAGACCAATTATATGGATTTCGTTGTGTACACATGTCATAACATATACTATCGGGGAGCAGTAAAAAAGGGTGTACATCCATCACAGAATATTGTGTGAATCTACAAATTCAAAAGAAAGAAAAAAAGAAAATACATGGCATGATAGAAACGTACGTATAGACTGGAATGTATTCATCGGGTGCAAATAAACTAGTTTTGCCAGTTTGGAATCCATTTTCAAGCATATCCAATAGAACATCAATTGCCTAAAACACACATTAAATTTCCCCAAGGAATCGAAGATGGAAACAAAATGAAGAAAGAAGCAGTATGAGTAAGTATATCATGAATATGTCAAATGAAATGAAGATCGGATAAATGCAGTCCTCTTGCTCTCTCTCTCTCTCTCTCTGTCTCATTTTCCCAGTGTGCCATGTATTCTACAGCAGTCTATCACTATCAGTACACACACCTTTTTCTTTATTTTTTCATTCCATCCATCTTCCAATCGGATAATTGGAGGGGATAGTGTCTCATCGTATGCATAGTCTACATCCATTTCGTTTTTTACGAGTTCGAGTAATTATCTATGTATAAATTATTGATTTTACTGAATAGATGATTGAAGCAAATGTCACTGTGATGAAGGTCCCCTTATGATTTGCGATTTTCTGTTTCAAAATTTATGTTGATAGGGAATACGGAATTCGCCGACGACGATGGATAATACTGCGTAATAAATAGTGTGTCGGTCGCAGTCACCAACACGACGACGGTCACGAAGATCCACAGAGATCACACGGCCTGGCCGACGGCCAACAGCAGGCATCGCAGGGTTAAAAAAAACAGCTAGTCGGTACTGACTGTAACATGGCATTGGGTATGTTGTACGGCACTGGTATGTGCTACAAGTATCGTGCCTATGTACCTCCTACAGGTAGGACCATCCTACCATGCATGCACCATGTATTAAAATTTAAGGTTTGAGGTTCAGACATTCATCATCATCACTGTTGTTTACATCAAGTAGTTACAGCACCAGCAACTGCAATTTGATACCATGGTAAGTGAGAATCAAATTTTATTGATCACTTATGAATACCGAATGCTTGACTGAACCCTCCAACAATGCATCTATACTCTTTGAAACTATGTAGGGTGATATTCAATATTGGAATGATACATTAACGTTAGAAATTGAATCTCTACGATCGATAGTACGTTCTATCGGTAATATCAATGATGAATATTCCAAAAAATCGGCCATGGATGTGGCGGATAAAAAATTACAATCAGCACAGGGAACAAAACGATCCTATAAAATGGAAATACGACTTTTACCCAAGGGGACACAACGGATGCATTATGAATCCTTACTTGCGCAACATGATGCTGCCTTGTCTGAATTAGCCGGAGATTTATCCTCCCTACGAGAATCATCCTCTCGTGAACAACTTTTTCTAGGTGCAAAGAAGGATAAGAATACGGATACAGATAAAATGGATTCTGTGGAGGCTGGGAATGCTGTCTTACGGGATGCGAATCGATTACAGGATAAGACTCAAGAGGCATTAGATCGTACCAAGCGGATGGTCGAAGATTCTAAAGAAATTGGACGTAGTACCCTCGAGGAATTACAAAGACAACGAGACAAAATTGCAAATATTGATACAGAAGTACAAAGAATGGAAGATAATTTAACTCGAGCTGATAAATTGATCAAGACCTTTGCAAGGAGGATAGCCACTGATAAATTGTTTCAATGTTTCTCATGTGTCAATGTGATTCTATTAATTTCGTTGGTGGTATATGCTATTGTGAAAAAAGGAAATCTTCTTGGACACAAGGTAACTACAGGCACTGTTGAAACACCTTTTGGGAACGTGACTACAGTCACTGGCGTGAATTGAAAAAACTGAATCAAATCTCTTACGATATATTATTGTATTCTAATGAAATAAGTCGTCTTTATCAAAGCGTTGCACATTAATTGACTGTGATATTATGGATGAGCGAATGATTTGCAAGACCATTGTTTTGAACCATGAACGCATCATAGTAGTAATTTTCATTGGAACGATTGTATTACATTTGCAATACATAAATGACCAATAACTCAAATAATTACGGTGCATACTTGCAGTAAGCCTTACCGGCGGGTACGCAATGCTAATTAAACGACGCTGCATCGTCAGGATGATCCATTTTTATGATTCATCATCAGATTCAAATAACTTGTCCGCGTGGCTCCATTCATCCGTGACTCTCCTAGCTTTTACCTTGCGTTCCAAGACAGAAAGATCATCGTCAGATGACGATGAAGACGAATCTGAATCATCTAAAATGTGAATAGTATCCGATGTGATGGTTCCAAGAGACTTTTTCTTTGACGATGCACTTGACGAAGAACTCCTTTTCTTGGTCTTGGCGGTTGTAGAAGAAGATACTAAAGACATGGACTTCTTCGATTTCTTAGTTGAAATCCATGAATTATTATTCGAAGATGATGACGATACCTCCTTGCCGTTGGATTTTGCCTTTGTTCTCTTGTTTTCGGTGTCGAGATGACGGATAGGAAATCGCATAGTTAGATTCATATTGCTACTACTTAGAAATTTTTGGGCATCGCGCCCGAGCTGAATGTAAACGAGTGTGCTAATGAAATGTGAGTTTTAAAGATGCGAAACATTCCAATAGAAGGAAAATTTGACGACTCACTTGTAGGAAGTATAGACAAAGTTTAACGAAAGAATATCGGAAACAAGGAGATTCACAATCAGTCGTTCACAATCATCTTTCGACAGATCCTTCGGTGGATATTCTTCGACACTAGATTCATTCAAAATGATATGCGAGGTTTATAGTGAGGTGAGCACAAGATCAAAAGTATTTAAAGAAGATGATTAAACTTACAAAGCCGGAGCCTCCTTTCCTCGCCATAAAGTGACCAACTGTTGTATAGTTAGGTCTTTCACAGACCAATTGACTAACTGGACGGCAATTCTCGAGTGAATCGTAACATCTTTTACTTCAACATTTTCAGTTGATAATTCAGCAATCATATTGATATCACCCAATGTAGCAAGAATAATCTGACGGCAAACAGCGTCATTCCCATGCGTTTGTCCATATCTAACCATAGACCAAAACGTCGCTTCAGAAACTTGTCCATGTATCATAGCAAGGACTAAGAAGGAAAAATTAGTATATTTGTACCAGAGGAAGAATTTCAGAATGAAGTATGATAAGAGTATTCTCTACCTCGCGAAATATCTTTCGGTGCATAATATAAAACACAATCAGCTGGGCCGCCATCTCGCCCAGCACGACCGCTCTCTACAAAAGAAACAGTACAACCATAAAATCAAAGTCGTAATAGCCAAGGTCTATTAAATAGGAGAAATCTGTAAACAGTAACAACTTACCTTGGTAGTATGCCTCCAAACTTTTCGAGAGTGTATGATGGAGAACAAATCGTACATCCGCCTATTGTGACGGGAACAATACACGTCATTAACTTATAAAATAGTTTCAAAAATAAATATGGCATGAAACACTATCCTTTTCCTTCGTTTTATTACCTTGTTGATTCCAAGTCCAAATGCAATAGTTGCGACAACAACTTGTGTTCTATTTTTCATCCAGCCTCGTTGTACACTTTCTTTCACGCTATCACTTATTTCAGAATGGAATGCTCTTGCACTAATGTTATAGGTATTGTTGAGTTTTTGGGCTACTTCTTCTGCCTCTTTTTTGGACAAGGTATAGATTATGCCAGCATCATTCTTATGATAAGAGAGAATAAAGTCGGCCATATGACTAATGACTGCATCTTTACCATCGGGTTTCTCCTTTATGATGTACGTAAGATTCGGACGGTTCGCACTCGATTTGAATAGCTTATAATTTGACCCGATGCGTAGGATTTTACAGCAATCTTCCCGCACTCGATCGGATGCAGTTGCAGTTACTGCCATCAAAGGAATATCGGGGAAATGATTCTTTAAGACTCCCAACTGGGTGTAATCCGGTCGAAAATCATGTCCCCATTGACAAGCACAATGGCATTCGTCAATGACGAATCTCCCAAGACGACCTTGATTGTGGAGCTTTTCAAGCTCTCCCTTCAGTTTATTACTTTGATGGACTCTTTCTGGCGTGACTAGTATAAGACAAACGCCCGCATCGGGATCTCGTATTAATCCCCAACGACGTGCTTGTTCTGTGGTTCCGCCACTCATTCCAGATGTAATTGAAATGGCTGAGCCAGGAGCAAAGCCATTCATTTGATCCTCTTGGTCACGAATCAATGATAAAAGAGGTGATACAACAAGAGTAACTTTTCTTTCTGGGCCTCGTCCCTCCAATAACGCTGGAAGTTGATATGTAAGACTTTTACCCCCGCCCGTTCGCATGATCACAAATGCATCATGTCCAGACATGGTACAATTTATAATTTCTTTTTGATGATCTCGGAATGTCTGAATACCAAATGTATTTTGAAGACACTCCATCATAGGTTTGGACCATTCGTAATCATCCGACCCAAGTGCACGATCATGAGCGAAACTTGAATCAAAGGGTCGTTTTTGTTGTCTACGAGTATCAGACGGTAAATAAGAGCTTACTGAACGATTTTTCTCACCATCCGATCGCTGATGGGTTGGTAGATTATGATTTTCTGTTGCCATCTGAGGTTGTGGTGCCGTAGCAACAAAACTCCCTTTGGCATATCGATCCGCGAGGAGTGGTGGGAAAATCGATGAGGATGACGGTGCTACTGAGGCTTGTGGCTTTGCTGTGCTCGAATGATGATTCTCCGGTGGCTTGAAGTATTGGTCCAGAGTTGGAGTGCCATTAGTAGATTTTTGTGACGGTACATTTTTCCTTGTCGTGACTAATTCCAATGGATTATATCCCCCACTGGAGGAGGGTCGGGTGTCCGAGGCACGAGAGGTGGGTATGATTGATTTTGAGTTAGGTTTACTATCCCCAAACGAATCGCATTGAGCCTTCCTCTCGAAGTTACTGGGAATATCATAGAATTCATTTTGTGTAGGTTCTGTAAAATTTTCTTCAGGATGCATGGATAATGGTTGCATATACTCGTCATCCGCTTCCGTATCTCCAATAAATTCATCGTCTGGTACATCTACTGGTCTTCTTACTTTTTGTCCATCACGCGTAACGTACTGAGTAAGGTTCTCTGCATATTGTTTCGAGTGAATAACCTCTGTCTCTACGTTTCTATTGCTGTCCGAATTCATTTTATACGTAGATCGATTCCCGTTTCTTGACGAGATCATGGTCTCTGTCAGTCGATTCTTCTCCTTCTCAACTGATTCTATTTCATCATCAAGCTGATGAAGTTCCTCCCCTAAAGATGTCATTTGATTCCGAATCTGAAGGAATCTTTCAGATAGACTTTTGTATTCATTCCTCTTTACTTCCCTGGAGGATTCTAATGCTGAAAGATGTATAGTGATACTTTCCAACTCTTCAAGTGAATATCCATCGGATTTTCTAGTTGATCTGTCATTAGAACGACGACGGGACTCGGATTTAGATTTTGAATTTGAATGCATATTAGGTTTGTTGTAAAGGGTGTTTCTGATTGTTGATTCAATCAAATACCGTGAGTGATGATCATACAGTGGAACGCCATGCCGCCATGATCGACCGTAATATTACTGTATTGTGATGGTGCTGGACCATAGATAGATGGTACAAATTTGAAACACAGCCTTTTTTAATACTATGTACATACTGAAGTCTGAAGTCCTACACGGAGCTAGATTATGGTTCTCATTCACGCTGAAAGTCGCTTTCGCAGTAGATGACGCAGTGCATGTGACATAAAAAAACACAGAATGAATCTTCGATCCTGTTCATAACGACTCTTGACACACGTTTCATCCAAGTCAAGACCATTTCGCCAACATGTTTGGATTCGCTCACAAAGGCATGTTACGGGTTGTGATTGGTGTGATTATTGTATCACTGGATGTATCCATCGCGAGTAATTGCTCCCTTTGCTTCGATGGAAGTGCGCCAGGACAACCCAACGCTACCGTTTTCGTCCCTTTGATCAACCAAGAAGTGTCCTGTGGGATCCTGGATCCTTTACTTCGTGCGCAATTAAGTCCCTCAGATCAATCGTGTCAGTTGTCTCAATTAGTTTTCTCAACACCATGCGGTTGCCCGAAGCTCAATATTACATCACCCTGCCCAGGTGTTTGTTTAGATAGGACATTTCCATCACGTCCCTCGCGAGTTTTACCATTGGATTTAACAGGAACCGGAACCTACGGTATAACATGCGTTCAAGCACATGTATACGCTCAACAATTATCCAAGAACGACTCGTTTTGTCAGTTGACATCTATGTTTGGGCAATTTTGTGGATGCAACAATGCCCCTACATCATGCACACCTTGCTATGGGAACACCATCATGCCTGATTATACCAAGAGAATCAGCGTATCTGGACAAGAAATCTCTTGTGGTAACTATGCACTTGGACAATTAACTCAATCCATGAAGAATGGCAAATTCAATTCAACGACTTGCACGAGTTTACAATCATCAGGATCGGCGCTGTGTGATTGTCCATCGCCACCGGCTACCCCTAACGCCACCTGTTCCTTGTGTAACTCAAATCAAACTCTCTTGCCTAAAGCAATCTATAATTATTCTGCCTTGAATTTTAGTTACAGCTGCGGTAGTATCGACTCGGCGATTTCAACAGTTCCAGCCTCGGATTGTGCAGCTGGTAAGGCAATTTACAGAGATGTACTAACAACATGCTGTTTAAATTCCGTAAATGAAACATCCTCTGCTTATACAATAAGCAATCTCATAAGAGGAGAAGCTTTGATGTTACTACTTTTGGTTCCATGGGCTTTACTAATATGATGAAACAACTTTTTGGATACGATTTTAAAACCAATTGTAATCACGATAAATTAGTATCACATTCGCTTATGAGTTAATGAACACTTCGTCGTGCGTTTTGATTTATTTCGAGAAAAGTTCTGATTACAGTGTGACTAATACTGTATGAGGGCCTCCAGTATATGATCAAATAAAGCGCATGACTATGAAGAATCTTCGAGGCATTTACAGAATTAATTGTTCTTAGTCATGTATGCACTACCTCATCACACTAAGCTCGTTGATAATGCATTCTCGGTGTTCATATTTTACACTGTATCGCTTTACAACTACTTTAATACTATTGGTTCGATTTGAACAGCCCAAAATATAGTACCGTAGACCGATGAGAGAAGTGCTAGCCTGCTGCCTACTACAATGTACATTAATATGTGTAAACTTGACGATGAACAAACCTGGATGACCTAATGGCCATTTCACACGAGTTGGATTGAAAAAGGACTCACTTTGAGTTGAATCGAAGCTCTGAAAATGATAGAGTATGTATGTACTTAAAAAAATGTAGTGACGTAAAAAAATTACACACTATAATAATCATGTAATAACAGTCGGAGATTTTCTCCCAGTTAGCTCTTCCATTTTTACCAGGGATAAAGCGCGATCAGCTAGCATTTTCAGAGCCGTGGGAGAAGAAATGTTGTGCTTCGTAACATCTTTCTCAAATTTCTCCAGATACATCCTTATTGTGGCACCTGCCGACCCAGTTCCACTCAAACGGAATACAACACGGGCGGCATCACCATTTGGATATTCGAAGAATAGAATCAAACCCTGTTTATCGGTACTAGATCCATCAACTGGATCCGTATACCTTTTTCACCGACAGCACAATATCATGAGATAGATTAAAAACAAATGTCATATAGAGAGAAGTTAAAACGAAAGTCATGAGACAGAAGTTCAATCGAGTGTGTTGAAATAGGTCCGAAACGTACGAGAATTCTTCTCCACTGACAAGTTTGATCCCCGAATCATCGTCCAGTGAAATCGAAGAAACATCCCCTGATACAAATGTGCTACGAATCAAGTCCATCACCTAAAATTCAGTGGAAATAATTGAGCCTTAACGTAATTGATTCAAAGTCATCATGATTCCGACCTCTTACATTATTGGCTGCGGCTGATTCAACTGCTTCATAGTCGTAGCGACAATAAAAATGTCTACCATACTTAGCCCAATGACCAGAGACCACATCTTGAACACTGACGAGGGCTGTGCCCTCAGCAATGCCTTCGTTTCGTTTCATTAGAATTGATATCCATGCGAGCACGGCCCAGAGTCCATCTTTTTCCCGTACGTGATCACTTCCAGTTCCGAACGATTCTTCGCCACAAAGAAATGGTGTGTAGTCCCTTTGGTCAAACATTTCTTTTGAACTCATCAAATTCCCAAAATACTTCCACCCTGTTGGCGTTATGAAGCATGGAATATTTTTGGCTTGGGCAACAGTATCCAAAGCTGCAGAAGAAGGCATAGATCGCGCAACTCCTTTCGGTCCGCCGGCTTTCGCGAAATGTGGTATTGCATCCCAATTATCACAAATAATGGCTAATGAATCTGATGGTGTGACAAAACAATGAGCGCCAGCGATAAGATTTCTGTCTCCGTCACCATCATTGGCTGCTCCGAGCATCGGTACCTCAGATGCAGATTTCGAATGGTCTGCGCTTCCATCTGGATTTAGCCCCATGGATTTTACCAGTGTATCCGCATAAGTCAAATTAGGATCTGGATGGCACTTGCCAAAGTCTGGTAATGGATTGCATCGTAGAAGTGAAGATTCCGGTAAGCCCAGTTCATCTATGAGTATTCGACGTGCAAAGGGTCCTGCGGCACCATGCATGGCATCATAGAGAATAGAAAATCCCTTTCGATGTACGAACTTTTTCATGGCATGAAAATCAAAGCATTCTTTCAGTGTAGCAAAATAAGTTTCAAATGGATCGATGATAGTGACAGTTGTGGTTGGTGTTAACTGATAAAGAGTACCAATATTTGAATTTAAATCAACCTCAATTTGTGAATCAATTGTTTTGAAGGAGGAAATTTCCAAGCTACGCTTATACAACGATTCTGTAAATTCTTCCCCAGCCGGTTGACCGTAAAATTCGTTGTACTTGATCCCAAAGTCTTCGCCAGGACCACCTGGATTATGTGAAGCTGTAAGAACTATTCCACCCTGTCCCTTTCCTCCGTCCCTATTCCTTATGACAGCTGACACAGCCGGTGTACTCATAACACCGCTTTGTGGTACCCAAATGTTAGAAACCCCATTACCTGCAAGAATACGGAAAATTATCTGCATAGCTTCGTTGTTGAAGTATCTTCCATCCCCAGCAACAACCACGCTGATGAAATAAAATGTAGTTGAGGCAATATTTCTCATAGAGTGTGAACATTTCCTTAAAAGCAGATTTAACATATATTTTACTCACGTATCAAGCATCTTCCCATGGTTGGAAGCGGCAGCTGTTTCAATCAAGCTTTGAATGAAATTATGAAGATAATATTTATTCTTGTCGTCAATACCCTGCCATACTTCCACCTTCTTTCGTAGTCCCGACGTTCCCGGTCTCATCCCTTGAATCGGTACTGTTGATACCTCAAGAATAGAAGCAGTAGCGGCTGATCGGAGCTCAAGACCAATCCCTCTCAGTGGAGTAGTTGCCAATGGATGAAAAGCATCTGTAGAAGAAATCGTCGGATTCAAGGACAGGGTAATACCCATGTAAAAGACTGATACGAGCTTCGATCTCATGATGAATGGCTTACATAGACACAATATGTATTGAAATAAAATTCTATCTAGTCTTTAAGAAAGTATTCAGCGTCGCCAACATGATCATCACAAAGGAGGCCCTATGCGTTGACATTTGATGTCGTCGTTGCATCAGGTCTTCAATTTGGCTGAATAAAACAGCGCGTCTGACATGATGTGATGACGTACATGTGTCCAGTCGTGACAACATTCACAAAGACTGTCACAACGCCGCCCTCATGAGGAACCCGGCTATACTGTAATATAAATCTTGTCCTCGAGGTAAAACATGAAGTAATGAAGATGAAAACAAGGAAACGGTACGATAAGCAAGATGATGACGACATCAGCAACGAGAGCGTACTAACTACTGTACATAAACAAATGTACATACGAAAGATTTGGAGAAGACAACAGATTGCCTTCTGCACTGACGAGCTCGGCTTTTGTGAAGGAGAAAACAAGTGGCGTTTCTACTACTGTAGATACCATAAGTTCAATAATATTGAAAAGATAATACGAAAAATCACATCCTCTGAGACCGTCGATGTTGAAGTGTAAAGATCTATTTCGTATTTATCTTATCAAAATTGTTGGAATTACTCTAATTATACAGTAAGACCTAGTATGAAAGCTGACTATGCAATACGGCTTGTGAATGAGAAAACAAGTGACGTGATTACTACTGTACATAATTTAATAATAATGAAGAAAAAAGAATTTTGTCACCCAATGCCGTAAATATTTATTACGGCTACTCACACTGAACGTGAATTCATGACGTCAAAATTAACCCTATGTAAAAGGGTGTACAGATCCAAGCAAAGATCACACACTAGTTTATTTCATAAATGAACTCTCTCAAAGAGACTGACTGGATTCCCCTCCCTCAAGGCTTCCGTTGTGTTGTTGGAGCTTTATCCGGAAACAGCCCCTGATTGTATGAACTGTTTGTAGGGTCCCGCCCTGGAGGTGGAAGGTATAGGTGGAATCGCCGGCGCCGGTGGCGTCTGCGCTGATTGACGCGGTGACAAAAATAGCAAAGTACTTTAGTGTGATTAATTTGCGTGCGCTATTTTAGGACTAATGACTCTGCGGACTCGCTAAAAAAAAATTGTTGATGTAATTATGGCGTGTTTGTTTATGCTCTCCTCTCTCGGTATGCGAGGGATGCGCTTCGGCGATGACACACCACTTTCAGTATCATCCTAATACCCTCAACCCAAAGCACAGTTCAATGCTGGGTGCTTTGAAGAATAATCTAACAACAATATAACCATGAATCATCATTACCAGACTCATCTTGATGGGAGAAGCATTAACTCTTCCCATGAAATTCAAAAGTTGAAAGAGCGAAGAGACTCCCTAGCAAAACGTTTTCATGATCTGAAGGCTTCCAGAGATACGCCTGTAAATGAAGGAGCAGATCCTATCCCTAATGAGAGACGGTATACTTTTAGAAAGATGAAGAGGAGTCAAAGTACCGAGCCAACATCTCGACGACAAGCTAGGACCAATGATTCAACTTCATCCAATACGATATTAGTCAAGGCCATATCTCAATTACTTGAAAAGAAGAAGGAACGAGAACAAGAAAAGTCATTTGCAAGTCTTGAAGTTGGTGGAAGTGAATCCAAGGAAGTTTATCACGATACGCGTCAAGAAAAAGCCATACCCCGACGGTGTAGAAGTATGGATCGTAGATTTTTAGATGAAGATGGAATTCCCCCATCTATAGTATCCAGTCGAACGACGAATAATTCCATCAACAAAGCAATTATACAATTATTAGAAAAGAAACAAAGTATGGATATGAGTATCTCTCAAGAACTTCATAGGAATCAAAGTTCCAAAGTATCATCGCTATTACTTGCAGGATATCTTCGTAAGGCAGTTCCTTCTCGTGTTGGTGAATGGGTAACCATGTATGTACAAATCACACCTGGTTTATTCACCATGTCTGATATCTATGGACGATCCAAATTGAAAATATGTCTTTCCACCTCGAGCGTCAAGTGTCGAGCTGTACATGTCACGGATCACGTTAGGAAAATCTTATCCAAAGCCGGAGAAAATATTCACGAGGTAGCATTCTTTGAAATGAAAAGTATTGGTACGGGTGGTGGTTTATCAAGACTATGGATGACCCATACAACTGTTGAGCGTGATGCATGGCTTGCAGCAATAGAAGAAGCTATTATAGAAGATGAGAGTGTTAGTGATTTATCATCCAGTGCTGAGATGACATGATGAATAAAGGTGCAGGACTAGATGGATATTTTGTACAATGTTTTTTACTCAATTATTCAAGTTCCAAGTGTATGTTATAAGTGACTAAAAGAAGGCTATTTTAATACTACTTCGCTGTTGTATTTCTGGAATAATAGCATTCATGAAAAGTTTCATTAAATCTGGAGCTGTGTCATTTAAAGTACACACGGTAAATCGTTTTGAATCTTCCCAAGAATCTATTACAATAAGTTGTGTTTGATGTAAATGTAAGGAAGCCACAGAGATTGATGGTGTTAATTTCTTTTCCTTCGCATCGTGGTGCTGTGGAGTTCCACTTTCATACAATTTCAATAATCGATTGGGTGTACCCACTGCGATGGCATGTGATTTTTCTTGTAATAAATTGATTTGATCTTCTACATCCATATGCTTCGCAAATAATTTCGCTATACGTACATGTAAGGATTCAATTTCTTTTAGTACAGCCACTGCACGACGTGCTGAACTACATACAATCAATACTAAAGGACATTGCATGATTTTCCATTTCTTCATTCTCTTGACTGAGACATTCGTCTTAAGTTTTTCCACAAAGGATGCCGTTGGGACAGTGGGAATAAAGTCGGATGATGTAAATTTACGATAGGATGATATGTCTGTAGTAGGATGATTATTTAGTTGAAGATAATGTGTGAAACAAGTCCATAAAAAAGCAGCTTGAATTTCAGTCGATTCATGAGCTATTTGACGGCCAGTTTCAAGCAAGAGTTGATTCTTGGATTTTATTTTGATTCTTTTATTACTACTGGATTCGGTCTTCTGGTCTATACTTGTATCGTCGTTGTCGTCATCGGTACGATGTGTTTCAACTGCAACGGTCTTCTTTCTCTTCTTGGTTTTGATTCCAGTTTTGTTGTTGCTCTTTTTTACCTTGATGTCGTCCCCTTGGTTATCAACTGAAATACTCTTATCATCATCTGAATGTCTTTCAGTCATCCATTTCGTATTGATGTACTCATCATCACTTCCCAAGTCATCACCCATCTTTTTTGTATGACTGCGTTTGATACTGTTGACGACGAATTTTTTTGATTGGTTGAAGGAAAAAGCAGTACTGTGATGTATGTAGCAAGTTCCCCTAAACCAAGATGCTAAATTTAGCGACACGTTCTCTGAAGATCGAAATTTGTTTCAAGATATAAATAGATTCGTGGAATAAAAGAAACGAATAGAAGGATACATCATTCTCTAGTTTCGATCCATAGACCGAATGACTTGTCCAGTGGATGTACCTGAGAATGTATCAGGAACGCAGCAAGGCCTTGTTGCACAACCGGGAGATATTGTTCTTACGACGTTTGGCATTGCAGTATGCGTAAGATCATCCATGATTGAAACGACGAATACGTCTACCTCTTTATTTAAGGCTCGAATATGGAGAGTTCCTGGAAAATCTGTTGGATCTGCAGCAGTTGCTTTTCTTCGTCATGATACTGTAAGATATAATACATTTGAAGCTTTTTTGTTTTGATAAAACGTCCCATTATTTTTATCGTATGTCCCACTGGAATTTTGTTTTGTTTACATTTTTTTCATCATGGGATATAGATTATCAAAAAATTGCCTGCAGCGCCGGGAATGACCACGTTATGTAACTTGAAGAAGGATGGAGATGAAGCCGTGAATATTTTGGTACAGAATTATTCTCCCTCTACCGATACTTATCTTGTCACTCCTTTAGATGCAGATTCATCGCTCTTGGGGTCATACACGAAACGTCGACGACGAAATTCTGTAGCTCTCATTTTAAGTGAATCAACTTCCTTTGAAGGTATCTCTTTGCAATCATCTGGTTCTACTGACTCTGTCACGAGCAGTGAGACCAATAAATCATCTGTCGTTTTGATACGTGTACCATCGTCGTTCTTAACTCTCGCTAAATCTGCCAAGTATTATCCTCTTCTTGATGATTTGATGCGAAGAGGAAATGAAGCTGCCCAACTTGCTACTACTACTATCAATCAAAATCCTGAAATTGCAACTATGCTAACCAAATCCTTGGATCTGATTACATCCTCAAGTGAAGAATTTTATGATAGTGAAATGATTCAAGATGCTACAACATTTTTACCGTCAGCGACTGAAGCACAAGAACTCTATCGTATGCTACGAGATGAGGAATTGACTGTACTACTAGAAAAGGGACAACAACGTTTGAAACAATTAGTTGAAAAGGATTTACCCCAAGCCACTGAGTATGCACTACAGAATTTAGGAATTGAAATATTACCGTCAGAGGCTACAGCAACAGACAAGGCTACAGCTCAGTCTCATAGTAAGGCACTTACAGAATTGACTCAATTATTGTCAACGAATCGTGTTGATTTCAATTTTGAAGAGATTACCCGTACGTTAGGAGACCAATTTGAAAATACCTTGAAATCACTGTCTGTTGTAGCCGGATCCGATGAAACACTCCATTCATTATTTGAAAACATCAATCAAAAGACTTTAGAATGGCAAAAGCAGTCCGGTCGGATCTTAGAAACTCGGTCAGTGAGCATATTTGTCGAAGGTTCGCAATGGTTACAAAAACGGGTAGAAAGCTTCTTTCCCAAAGATTCCATCGATTGGTCCAATGCAGGGAACTCATTCATGAAATCATTTACGGAAGGTGATATTGCCTTGGCACAATTAAAGTCACTTGAACTTGGAGAGTCTATTCGCTCTCGTTTAATATCTGCTATTGAAGTACGATCCGATTCTCAGGGGGGTCTAGATGGAATTATTGCTGGAGCTATTGCAAGTTTCCACGATGGTCAGCCTGGTTATAGTCAGGATGTGCAAAGTGTAATTGCTGAATTGCAGAACACAGCCACAAGCGCGAGAAGAAATGCACGAGAGTCACTCTTATCCGTTCTCTCTCAGAGAAGTTTATACCAAGATGTAGCGGTATTGAGAATTGAACAAGTTTTGTTGGATCTAGATACATATATTGGCGAGGAGCTCACTCCAGAACAACTTGCCTCATTTGCTGATGGGGCTGCGAGTACTACGGCTGCACTATTTGATCCCATAGCCAAAAAAGCAGCCAAGGAGATTGAGCTCCAGTTGGATTCTGTAGAAGCAGCCTCGTCAGATCCTGCAATTTTGACCATCGTTCGACATGTAAGAAAAATTGTTACTGGAGGTTTATCCACAGATGGTCTCATTCAAGAAGTGGCAAATATGCTAAACGACGATCATATTGTTGATGCCGGAGAGCAACTTATGGTTGAAAGTGAGCGAATACTCGACGTGATTGAAGGTGTAACCAAGAATAACAACGTTGATAAAATGATTGCGGCCGCTGAAAAAGCTGGGCTAACGAAAGAAAATATTCGCCAAAAGGTACTTGTTGGATGGACGCATGTTTTCTTTAAAACCCAAGTTCGACATTTCTAATGGATCCCGTTCTTTCTTGATTTAAAGGTTGAATCCCTGAATATGGCTACCTTGCTAAAAGACGCAGAAGGCCTTGTCACAGATGAGAGCAAACGATTAGATATGATATCATCTTTGATGGATTCTGCCCTAGATTTTTTCCTTCGTATCTTACCTTCGATGCCCATTCCACCGTTTGAAGGAGCTAAAGAGGGATTATTATATAACATATCTAATTTATCCATGCAAGGTAAGTCATATGTATACCTCCATATATGCAATTTTACGTTGAACCTAGCATGTATGATTAAAATTGTTGCTCGTAAGGCTTTCGTGTAAAGAAAGAAGACATTATGCTTGAGGTTGCTGGAATTAAAGCTGAAGATCAAGCAGCTCGAACAGCTTCACAATCTCGATCGTCAACAGAAAAGTCTCAGAGAATTCTCGTGATCGATATTCAAAATATTTCGGCAGTATTTGAAAAAGCCAAGTGGTGCTTCGAACAAACTTACCTCCCATGTACGTTGTATACTCTATTTCTGTTTATGCTTTGTCTGAAAATCGCGATAATTCTGTATTGCTGTGTCCATATAGATATCAAACGTGACGGTACGGCAACTGCTAGAATGTCAAGAGGGTGCATTCGACTAGTGTTCGAGTTACGGAAACGGAGGAAGCAGTCGTCCAATACAGGTGATTCGCTTCAATGGGAGCCAATACTGTGTTTACATGATCGGGAATGTAGTATAGATGAGGTTGACCTAGTATTTCAAGGCGAAGGTGGTCTTACATGGGTAGTCAACAAAATAACAAGCTTATTCAAAACATCGTTACGCGATTATGTCGTTCGGAGTATCTTAGAAATACTCGCAGAGAAAAGTGGTTGGCTCCTTGAAAATCTCAACAAAATCATGCGGAATTACTGGGAAATAATCCTCAAAGTAGCAAATCTCAGCTTGGTAAGACTATCATCCATAGCTTCAGTCTTTAATGTCATATTGTCTAAACACTTTGATTCATTTTTCTGTCCATCATACACTTCTTTCACCATTACCATTCAGGATGGGCTCTTGGAGGCTACTGACGCCCAAATCACCGCGGTCTCACCAGACACTAATACTGGAGAAGTTGATTTAGTTTGGCGTGATCATTTACCTCTTGGTATCAACTTAATGATCCTTGAGAAAAAATCTATTGGGGGCATACGTGTCGTTGAATTTCCTCGAGGAAGTCAAGCGAGGAAAATTGCAATTCAAAAAGAACTAGATCCTGAAATTTTTCGTGATGCTATGGTCATCGGTGTCAATGGAACGAGATACTCGGCAGATGAATCCGAAGCGCTTTTCTTCGCTCTCAAAGATCCGACAAGGCCCAAAACAATTAAATTCTTACTGAGTCAAAACAGTGAGAATAATCAAATAAAAGACGTGCCATCTGAACAACAATCAAATACCCATGACACTTTACCAGTGCACACAGTTACAATTACCACTGAAGGGCCTTTGGAATTATCCTTCTCTAGGTCTATTGATAATAGATTTCTCGTCATCAAAAATATCGGAGACAGTGTAAAAAATCAGGAGTTCGCCTTTATCAATTTAGGTGATCTTTTGACTCATATAAATGGAATATTTGTCGGTTTTCCTAGAGGAATACTATCGGCACTTGAAACCTTAGAAGCTGAAGCCGCTTCTCGCCCATTAAAATTGAGCTTTATGAAACCTTTCGTTGAGAACCTATTCTTCTGTAAACCTCCAGCAGATATCGGTATGTCTGATCTTGGAGGCCCTAATGAATTTATTTTAGAAACACGAAAAACTGAATCTGGTCGCAAAAGAGTGGTTATTGCGGGCTTTCGCCCTATAGATGGTATTGTCGAAAGTCACGGTATATTGCTGGGAGATCGCTTAATTTTTGTTAATGCGACTCCTGTCGGTAAAGGATGCGCTCTCATCGGTGGCTCACGTACCATGAATATCCAAAGTTTGAACAAATTCCTTCAAACCCAGTGTTATCCAATATCACTTGTTTTCGCTAGAACCCAAAGAGGATCTCACATGTCAACGGCTGACTTTGACGCTAAAACAGCTGATCAGTTTAATGTCCTGGTTAAAAGTTATGAACAGATGGGATTTGAAATAGGTGAAGGGGATTCTGCCGATGATTTTATAGTCAAGAAGTTTAACGCCGTGGAAGGTATGTAGTGACCAAACGTTATATGAGGATGACATTTATACATGTAACTAATGACCTTCTTCATGCATAATCTTAGGCCTTTTTCATCAACAATCCAAATCGAATTTAAGTTCCTTACTAGCTCGTGGCCCTATGTCCATCGAGTCTATCAACGGGCAAAATGTACCGATATATGCAACTGCAGATATTGTTCAAAATACAATGCAACGACTTTGGCGCAGTGATGGAAAGCTAGACCTGATTATATGTGATGAAAAGGTAAAGAATATTCTCGATAGCATGATGAAAGCAGCAGTACAATAAAAGGACGATGTTTCATTGAATTCCTACGATAGAACTTCAAGGACAATATAAATAATCTAATGGTTTTGAAAGCAAAATGTATAGACATAATTTTCATGCACTCATCAAACCGTCGGAATGAGACAACGACTCGCATTACTGCAACGTGTGGCTCACGTTCAATTCACGACGGGTACTTTTTATTTGTGACTTGCCAGTTTATGAATTAAACTCCAGTTATACGACAGTAATTATTTAATTATAGGTCAATCGAACGGTGACTCAGATCAACATCAAAGGCGGCTATCTTGGTTCTCTCTTATGCCTCGAAACATGATCGAAGCCGTTCATGGTAAAAATTCTGAAAGAAATAAGGTAACGCAAGTATTAATAATATTATTACAATAAGGTAAACTCAAATTTTAATATTATTACAAAAATGCATTCATCACGACATGTCTATAATTCGTCAGCACTTAAATTTCCGGCAGATTGAGGATGTAGAAAGCCGTACCGTGATGCAATCATTTTCGCGACAGCTTTCGCTCCTATAGCACTGATTTCCATCGCTGAAACAGCTGTCTCCATACCATTGGTGTAGTACAATGAAGACCCGTCATAGTCCGAATGATCTACATTCATTGCACTATCAAATAAGAGGAAAGGGGGCGAGTCAACCAATTTACCACCATTAAAATTAGGCGTGGCACCACCGTGTGTTCCACCCCATGTTTGGACATATGCAACCGTAACACTGTGACCGAATAAACTTTGAAGAAAATCTAGATCCAGAGGTCCCGAACTAAATATTTTATAAATCCCGTCCAAGGTTAACATTCTTATTGCGCTGATTCCATGCAACGCCAATTGACCATTTTGCGTAAATACCACTGATGAAGGTGCTTCCTTTATCCAAGAATCTAGATTCACAAAGGAGGCTTGCAACGTGGCATTCGTAACTACGGTTGTGACAACTTGGGTATATGGTCGCCGTGCACTCGGAGGTAGTGTTTGGATGGCATTATAATGACCATGCTCATTGGCATCGACAAAGGATTCATCTTCACTCACCAAGACACGTCCATGTAATGGCATGGTATACAAAAGATCACTGTCAAATAAACTTCCCTTCACAAGAAACTCAATATCAGCAAATTGTAGTGGAGCTGCTAATATAACAACGTCAAAACTGTCACCCAAAGGATGGCCATGAACATCATATAATTCAATACCCTGCTCACGATTGTGTGCTTCAGATATAATTGTCTTGACACGCGTTGGGATATGAATGATGTTCTTGGAGCTTACTGCATCCGATGCACAGGACTGGTTCCGTTTGTCATTGGCTTGGTGAATGGCAGACTGGATGAGTTTATAATTTCCTCCAACGATGGAAAAAAGTGGACCTTTTGCGGCTAAGTAATTCACTAAACCAGCAAGTCCTTTTATTATTATTTATTTCCAAAAACCCCAAAAGAGATAATATTGTGATAAAGAAAGCCAAAAAATGATCATGACATGTGTGAGATTTCGAGAAACAAAAATTTTTTTATAAACACACAAATATCATCGAAAATTTCCATATACCTGTCATACGACTATTTCCTTGATTATTATTAGCTAGATTCATAGCTGTGAGTAATTCCACACGCAATAAGGATCGTCCTCGGACGAATGTATCTATAGTATAGTATATTTTCCTCCATAATCGGTATAGAAGGCTTGTGGATGTATCCTTATCGTGAAGCAACGGCGTATCTTCAAACTCATCATCATCATACGATGAAAATCCTAATTGATTTAATAATTCATCCAAAGAACAATGTGCTACTTTCCAAAGACCTACAGCTTTCCAAATATCATCGGGTGATTCATAGGTAAGAGAAGTTGATGAGGAGGTATCATATAATATATCATAAATACGAAGAAAGGATTGATAGGCTCGATGGGTTACACGTTGTATACGATATAAATCATACTTATACTTCCATAGTAAAAGAAATGTTTTATGGAAGGATGACATGGTAGAGGGGATATATACAGGCCAAGAAATACCATTAAAAATTCCCCAACTATTTAAATATTCTGTATTTGGATGATGATTCTTTGAATGATCTTCTTCTTCCGTTGAAGGGATCGATGTGGATTTATAATTATGGGAAGAAGAAGAAGGGGAGGAGGAGGATGATGATGATAATGATGAACTATGATGAGGATCACCGAGTTGTATAGTTGGATCATTTCGTATCATTTCCATAACCAAGGTATTTCCTTGATAAATAATCGAGGCACCTAATTCAACTGTAGTAGTATTGTTTCCATCGGACAAGATAAGAGTTGAAACTCGTCCTCCTTGATTATATGGTGATGGTTGTGACGCTGGATCCTTGGAAGAAGAAGAAGAAAGAGGTAGAATCTCATGATTGTCCAAGTCTGTACTCTCTAATCGTACACGCCTCCGTCGTCGCTGTTTGGATGATGATGATGATGGTAAGAACTCTTTTGTATTCCTTTCCATAATGTCTTCTTGTTGTTGCATATACGTAGGAATGATCTGGATGGATGGTTCCTGTTGTGGATCATGGGAGGATGATGGAAAGTATGTAAATGGATCCAAGAGTGTAATAGAATCAATCGAATTACAAGATGCATCATAATCAGTAAGATACTTTGAGACAAAGGAACCACTAACACCTCCTCCAATAATAGCAATTTTTATTTTCTTCTTTTTTTTTATGGTTTGTGGTTTATTATACTTAGGATCCTTCGTCGTCGTAGTAGCTGATGATGCTAATACAACAACAACAAGTCCACCCATAAGAATAGAACTATTTAGAAATAGAAATGAACTATGAAGAATCTTCTTCATCATAATGCCAACTACAAAGATGAATAATCGTTCTGTACGATGATTAATATTTACTATTTCGAAACAGTGTTATATGGGTAGACTCCTATTACTTGGGATTTATGTTTCTCACGTATACCGCAGTATAAACACTTTATTATATTGATGCGTTGAATGATTAATAAATGCAAAGTCTCTGACCTGTCAGTATATAAAAGTAGGCTCTCTCTCTCTCTCCTTATAGTATCTTGGAGAGCCTCTATCTCTATAGGTATCCTAGCTAGAAGCTAGAGTGTTGTTGGCGGGAACAAGGTCTTTTCACAGACACAAGTCAATCGTGCTTCATTCATGTGGGTCGTGCAAGATTCGCCGTGACGTCCGTAGATGGAAACAAATACAGGGTGACCTTTTTTTGGGTGTCTGGGTGTCATGGGTGTGCACACCCACGACACCCAAAAAATGTGGGTGCGTTTGGGTGTGATCTGGGTGTCGTCTGAAAACACACCCACGACACCCAGATCA
>Ga0169931_10003597_pt1 | contig 24506 bp, 25 predicted proteins | sample Kivu_15m_20L_FD_129675 | JGI IMG/M metagenome (GOLD analysis project Ga0169931, IMG submission 129675) | Freshwater microbial communities from Lake Kivu, Western Province, Rwanda to study Microbial Dark Matter (Phase II) - Kivu_15m_20L... | ecosystem: Environmental > Aquatic > Freshwater > Lake...
ACACCGCCGTCCATCGGGATACCCACACGCCGCCCGTGATCCGCCTGGCCCACGCGGTACGCGGACTCACCGTGTCCACCACCGTCTTCCTGCGCGGCACGCTCGCGCTCAGTCGGGTGCGGGCTGGGCGTGCCCTGGACGCGGCCACGGTCGATGCGTACCTCGCTCCCTACCTCGGCGGTCGTGATCGGCGCCGTGCGATTGGCGCCTTCATCGGCGATATCCCACTTACCGACGACCACCCGAGTGCGGAAGCGCTCGCGTCGATTCAGGCCGGGGTCGCCACACTCGATGACATTCCCGTATTGCTTGCGTGGGGTGCGCGGGACCCGGTGTTCTCTGACCGATACCTGCGCGATCTCGAGCGTCGGATTCCCCATGCGCATGTGCACCGCTATCCGCGCGCGAGTCATCTCGTGATCGAGGATGAACCACGCGTGGTCACTGATGTACTGACGTGGGTGCGCACGCAGGTCATCGATCCACCCGCGGATCCGCTCGAGCGCTCACCCGTCGATCCACCAGCGCCCGTCCCCGATCTCTGGGCGGCGTTGGAGTCCGCGGCCCGCACCCGCCCGACGGCTGCCGCCCTCACGATGATGGGTGGCCGGGGCGGAGCCGAACCCACGGTGGTGACCTGGTCCGAACTCGCTGCGCGGGTGCACGATGCGGCGGGGCAGCTACGTGCCCGCGGAGTGCAGGGCCGAGTGGCGATGCTCGTTCCCCCGGGCCCGGATGCGATCGCTGCGATCTACGCCTGCTGGCGGATCGGGGCGAGTGTGGTGATCGCCGACCGTGGCCTGGGTGTTCGTGGCATGCGTCGAGCACTGCAGTCGGCTGCGCCCTCGTTCGCGATCGCGATTCGCCGCGCCCGCCCACTAGCCGCGTCGATCGGGGTGCCGGCAATCGCGCCGGCACAACTGCGTGGATCCGTGGATGCGACGGAACATCCGCTCGGAGTCGATCCCAGTCCCGATGCTGGTGCCGCAGTGGTGTTCACCTCTGGATCCACTGGGCCGGCGAAGGGAGTGCGCTACCGGCACGCGCAGGTGTCGCGGACCTGCGAACTCCTCCGCGCCCACTACTCACTTGATGAGAGTGATGTCCTCGTTGCCGCGTTCGCTCCCTGGGCGATCCTCGGCCCTGCCCTCGGGTTGGCATCGGTGATTCCGGACATGGATGTGACGAAGCCGGCGAGCCTGAGTGCGGAGGCTCTCGCCGCCGCAGTGCGCACGGCACGGGGAACCGTGCTGTGGGCCTCGCCTGCTGCGCTCACCAGTGTGGTGCGCACCGCGCACCATGCGGGACCCATCGACGACCTGCGCACCCTGCGCTTGGTGTTGTGCGCGGGGGCGCCCGTGCCCCCGGGGTTGTTGGAGCAGGTGGCAGCACTGGTCCCCCATGCTGATGTGCGTACCCCCTACGGCATGACGGAGGTGTTGCCGGCCACCGATGTGGCCGCATCGGAGATCGTCGCCGCGGGAGTGGGCGACGGGGTGCTCGTAGGTACGCCGCTGCCCGGTGTGCGCGTGAAGGTCGAGCCACTCGCCGGAGGTGACCTCGGGGAGATCCTGGTTGCGGCGCCACACATGCGCGATGGGTACGACGGGTTGTGGGGGATCACCGCGGAATCACCACCGGGCTGGCATCGCACGGGTGATGTCGGGTGGCTCGATGGGGAGGGTCGGCTCTGGGTGTCCGGGCGTCGCAGCCATGTCATCGAGAGCCCGCATGGCCCGATCGCCCCCGTCGGTATCGAGCAACAGGTGCAGCGTCTGCCCTGGGTGCGGTGGTGTGCGGCGGTGGGTGTGGGACCTCCGGGGACGCAGTGTGTGGTGGTGATCGTCATTCCCATCGACGGTCGTGGGGTGTGGGCCGGTTATGTACGCAGTGCGGAGGTGCGCGCCGCTGTCCGCGATTCCCTGGGTATCGACGTGGCCGCGGTACTGCAGCGCAGCGAATTCCCCGTGGATGTCCGCCACCAGGCGAAGATCGATCGCACGGCGCTGGCAGGGTGGGCGGAATCTGTTCTGGCAGGGCACGACTGATGCGCGTCGTGATTTCTGGCGCAACGAGCCTGCTGGGTGCCACCACCGCGCGGCAGCTCATCGAATCCGGTCACGTGGTCACCACACTGCAACGCCGGCCCTCGGGCCTGGAGTGCAACGAGGTCCTCGCGGACATCCGCGATAAGGACGCCGTGCAGCGTGCGATCACCGGGTGCGAGGCCGTGATCCATCTTGCGGCCAAGGTGGGCATCACAGGTTCGGCGCGCGAGTACGCGGACATCAACGTGACGGGCACGGCAAATCTTCTCGACGCATCGCGACGGGCCGGAGTGAGGCGATTCGTGCACGTGTCCTCACCCTCGGTCGCGCATGCGGGCCACCCATTGGTAGGTGCCCCCGCCGGGCCCGCCGATCCCCGCACTGCCCGCAGTGCGTACTCCCGTACCAAGGCCGAGGCGGAACTGCTCGCCCTCGCGGCCGATGACCCCGACTTCTCCGTGGTGGTGATCCGCCCACACCTGGTGTGGGGACCGGGCGACACCCAACTCGTGGGGCGCATCGTGGCGCGGGCCCGGGCCGGCCGACTCGTCCTGATCGGTGATGGCTGCGCACTCATCGACACCACCTATATCGACAACGCCGCCGATTCCTTGGTGGCTGCACTCACCCACGGAACGGGGGGACAGGTGTTCGTGGTCAGCAACGGTCAACCGCGCACGGTTGCCGACCTGCTCACCGGGATCGCTCGGGCAGGGGGCGCTCCTCCACCGCACCGCCGTGTGCCGTTCCCGGTGGCGTGGGCTGCCGGTGCCGCAGTCGCCGGCGCCTGGGCACTCATGCGGCGACCCGGTGACCCACCGATGACCGCCTTCCTCGCCGAGCAACTGGGCACAGCGCACTGGTTCGATCAGCGCGAGGTGCGCGCGGCCCTCCAGTGGCAGCCGCGGATAGGCATCGACGAAGGGCTCGAGCGGCTCACTGCCTGGTACGCGGAACACCCAGCAGCCTGAGCCACGATCGGGGTCGGGATGCGCATGGGCGCGAGTCCCGGCACAGTGGGGTCATGGTCGCGTTCTCCCCGGGAAGTGTGCGTGCGTCCATTGCATCGGGCTTCCGCACGATCGTGTCCGGTGATCCGGATGGCATGCCCGACTGGGTCGCACAACTCGCCGACGGCGAGGACGCCGGCTACTTCGGCCCGGGATCGGCTGCCTGGGCGGTGCATGGATCACTGCCCACTCTCGTGGGTGGTGTGCGCGCGCTCTTGATGCAGGCCTTGCACCCTGGAGCGCTCGCCGGTGTCAGCGAGCACTCGCGATACGAGGCGGATGCACTCGGGCGTCTGGCCGGCACCACGCAGTGGCTGACGGTGGTGACTTTCGGTGATCGCGCGATGGCCGACCGCGAGTGCGCGCGCGTACGCGGCATGCACCGTCGAGTCACCGGTACCTACGAGACCGCCGGGGGACCCAAGACTTACTCCGCCTCCGATCCGGATCTGCTGCGCTGGGTCCACATCGCCTTCACCGATTCCTTCCTCACCACGCATCGGGTCTGGGGCGGCGTGATCCCCGGGGGTGAGGACGCCTACGTCCGCGAGTGGGCGATCGCGGGCGAGTTGGTAGGTGTAGAGAATCCGCCGCGCAGTGTCGCGGAACTCCAACGGCAACTCGACGACTTCCGTCCGGTCCTGACGGGAAGTGAGATCGCGGCACGCACCGTCGATTTCATTCGCAACCCTCCGCTGCCACTCCCGGCCCGTCCGCCATACAGCGTCCTCTTCGCCGGTGCCGTGGCCACCATGCCCACGCACTACAGAACTCTGCTCGGGTTACCGCAGATGTCACTGGCGATCATGAAGCCGACCGTCGCGACCATGCTCGGCGGAATGCAACTGATCCTGGGGCCGCAGTCACCGTCGATGCGCAACGCACACCAGCGGGTATCGGCGCTCTAGCCCAACAACTCCTGCACCTCGTCGAGGGTGGGGAGTGAGGGAACCGCACCCGCCTTCGTCGCTGCGAGCGCGCCGCACGCCGATGCCCAACGCAGCGCCTCGGACAACGTCTCTCCGCGCACCAGTCCGGCGGCAAGCCCACCGCAGAACGCGTCACCCGCGGCAACCGTGTCCACCGCGTGAACGCGGAACGCCTGCACTTGGCCGGAGTTGGTTGCTGTGGACCACACGGCACCACGCTCACCGCGCGTGATCACCACGCACCCAACACCCCACCGGGTCATCTCACCCGCTGTCTCCACCGCATCGACGGTGGAGCCCACGTCGAGTCCGGTCATCAGCGCCGCCTCGTGTTCATTGGGCACTAGGAAGTCCACCGAGTCCATGACATCTTTCGGATACTCGCGGGCCGGCGCGGGATTGAGGATCGTCTGCGCCCCACGTGCTCGCCCGGCGCGCATCGCCGTGACGATGACATCCATGGGCACCTCACCTTGGGTCAGCACGACGCCTACGTCAGGACTTGATGCGATGTAGTCGGCTACGACTGATGCATCCACCAGATCATTCGCGCCGGGGATCACCACGATTCGGTTCGCACCGGTGGCATCCACCTCGATCACCGCGGCGCCGGATGTTCCCGCCACGGTGCTGATTCCCGATTGGTCGATCCCTTCCGCGGACATCACGGAGCGCAGCCAGTCGCCGGATCCGTCGTCTCCCACCGCACCGACCATGGTGACGGGAACACCGAGTCGTGCAGCAGCGACCGCCTGGTTGAGTCCCTTCCCACCCGGATGCCTTTCGAGGCTGTGGCCGAACACGGTCTCGCCCGGGTGGGGCATCCGCTCGAGTCCGACGACGAGATCGATGTTGAGGCTGCCCACCACGACGACGCGAGGGGGAATACTTGCGGACGTGTCGGACGTCATGGGATCCCTTGGACTCGATGTGGGGACGGGTTCACTCAAGGCGGCCATTGTGTCCCCTGCCGGCACCGCCGCGGAACCGGAAATCGAGAGGGCTTGCTCACACTCCTATTCATTGGCCAGCCCTCGGCCGGGGTGGGCTGAGATCGACGCGGAGGAGTGGCTGGCCGCGGCCCGGCTCGGCTTCGCCGACCTGGGGGATCCCTCGGGAAGGGTCGGCTTCTCCGGGCAGATGCACGGGGTGGTGATCGCCGACGAGGACCTCACCCCCCTGCGCCCGGCCATCACCTGGGCCGATACGCGCGGGGCGGACTACGTCGGGCGCATCGTGCAGGAGGTATCCGGGGATGCGCGATCACGTCTGGGATCCGTTCCGGTCGCGGGATTCGCGGCCACGTCACTTGCCTGGGTGCGGGACAACGAGCCGGAGGTCTGGTCGAAGGCGCGCTGGTTCCTCCAGGTGAAGGACTGGGTACGTGCACGTTCCGGCGGCGACGTACTCACTGAGCGCAGTGACGCGTCGGGCACCTTGTTATTCGATCTCACGACGGGAACATGGTCTTCGGACATGCTCGCCTGGCTCGGCATCGATGTCGAGCGTCTTGCGCCGATCGTCGACTCGACTGCGTCGGGCGGGGACATCACGATCGACCGAGTTGCGCGCCCCACGGCGGTCGGGGGTGCCGATACCGCCTGCGTGATCACCGCACTGGGATTGCGCGAGGGTGCGGGTTTCATCGCGGTGGGATCCGGTGCGCAGATCGTGCGGGTCACCGCGAACACAGCATTTGACGACGCCACGCATCTCGTCGCGTGCGCGGGTGGACCGGAGGACGGCTTCTACCGCATCGGTGCCGTGCAAAACGCCGGCGTGGCACTCACGCGCATCCTCGACATCCTCGGTGCGTCCGTGGAGGAAGCGAACGCTGCACTCGACACCGACGTCCGGGGTGATGACCCGATCTTCGTGCCCTACCTCGCGGGTGAGCGAACACCCTTCATGGACGCATCGCTGCGCGGTGCCTGGCATGGCATCGGTCTGCACACTGATCGCCAGGCCTTGCTCCGCAGCGCTCTTGAGGGGATCGCGCACGCTGTTGCTCTCGCGTGCGCTGCGGTGTCGGCGAGTGACGGGCCCTTCGAGCAACCGGTGATGCTGGTGGGTGGAGGGACTGTCGATCCACGCTTCCGCCAGCTCCTGGCGGATGCGACCGGCCTCGCCCTGGCGCCCGTCGCGGCGCCGGACGCTGCCGTGCTTGGTGCTGGGCTGCTCGCGCAGGGCATCAGGCGCAATCCGGTTCCGCCAACGACGCAGGGCGTGATCACCCCCCGTGACAGCATGTCCGCATTGCTCGCGGAGCGCCGCGAGCAGCACCTCATCCGGGTGCGGACCCACCAGGAGTCATGATGCGGATCGCCATCGGTTCCGACCACGCCGGTTTCGCCCTCAAGGAGACGTTGAAGGCGTGGCTCGTGGGCGAGGGTCACGACCTCACCGATGTGGGCACGTCCTCCACCGAGCGGGTCGACTACCCGGAGTTCGGAGCGGCAGTAGGCCGGCTCGTAGCGTCGGGGGATGTCGATCGTGGTGTCCTCGTCTGCGGGAGTGGCCAGGGCATCTGCATGGCGGCTAACAAAGTGCACGGGGTCCGCGCGGGGATCATCCGGGACAATCAGGATGCCGAAATGACGCGGGCGCATAACGACGCGAACGTCGCGTGCTTCGGGGAGCGGGTCACCGAGCCGGAGGTCGCGATTGCTGCCCTGCGCGTGTTCCTCACAACCCCTTTCGAGGGTGGTCGGCACGCGGCACGCGTCGCCCAGATGGACGAGATCCGGTAGCTCGGGGCGTGGTTCGCCGAGTGGAACGCAGGCACCGCGCTACAGTCGGATCACACCGGATCAGGGAGGTTTCCATGCAGGCTCGTCGTTCACTCGCCGTCGCGGCGGCGCTCATCAGTGTCGGTCTCCTTGCTGGATGCTCCTCGGGCTCGAGCGGCGACGCGGCTGCCACGGACGAGGCGCCCGCGAATGCAACCCAGATGATCCCGCCGATCATCGTCGAGCCGGGACAAACGGAGGCGAGCGCTGTGGTGGGTGACTTCCTCGACATCGTGGTCGACGAGGTTGCGGGAACCACTATCGCCACCGACAACGCCGACATCCTCGAGATCTATCAGGCGCGCGAAGAAGAGGGCGTGGTCTACAACCCGGGTGCGAAGACCTTGGCTCCCGGCACCGCTGTCATCACCGTGACGTTGCCGGACAACACCTCCTACGACCTCACCGTCACGGTCACTGAGTGACGGGTCCGCTCCGGGTCGCACTGGCGACCTGTGCGGAATACCCGAGCCTCGACGACGACGACCAACTCCTCCGTGCCGCGCTGACGGCAAGGGGGGCCGTCGCCGTTCCGATGGTCTGGGATGCCCCCGGGGACTGGGGTGATGTCGATCTCGTTGTGATCCGACAGACCTGGGACTACGCCGAACGCCGGGATGAGTTCCTCGACTGGGTGGACGCGGTCTCCGCGCAGACACCCATCGCGAATCGGCCGGAGCTCGTCCGGTGGTCGACCGACAAGCACTATCTGCGCGACCTGGTTGCCGCGGGCGTTCCGTGCGTACCCACGACCTTCCATGAGCCGGGGGATCCCTGGTCCGTTCCCGCAGACGGTGAGTACGTGGTGAAACCTGCGATCTCCGCCGGGTCGCGGAACACCGCGCGCTACGGCCCGGGGGACGAGACCCGCGCCATCGAGCACATCACCCGACTCCACGCCGAAGGCCGCAGCGTGATGATCCAGCCGTACCTCAGCTCCGTCGATCAGGACGGTGAGACCGCGTTGCTCTACTTCGATGGCCGGTTCTCCCACGCCGCGCGCAAGGGCCCCCTGCTCGTGCGCAATGTGGACCTGACCGACGCACTTTTCCTCGAGGAGACCATCACCCACACGACCGCGACCGAGGAGCAACGCCGGGTCGCGGAGGCCGCGCTCGCCGTGGCGGCCCGGGTTTCGGGAGGACACCCCCTCCTCTACGCCCGGGTGGACCTAATCGGTGACACCGCACCCGTGGTCCTCGAACTCGAACTCGTCGAGCCCTCGACGTTCCTGCGGACCGACCCCGGGGCTGCCGACCGGTTCGCCGAGGCCATCCTCGGGACCCCCGGGATGCGCTCCACATAACGAATAGGTAACGTCACGGGGTGCGCGCCAGCCTGGTGGCCCTCTCCGCCGTCGTCGCCCTCGTGGCCTTCGGCTCTCCGGCGCACGCGAATCACAAGGCCGAGACCGACGGCGGGGGCTCCCTCGGGGCGGACCCGGCGGACCCGGAGTTCGAAGCGCCCGAGGAGGTGCGCGGCCGCGTCTGCCCCACCAAGGACTTCTCCCTCGGCGACGGCTGGGGTGCCGATCGGGGTAACCGCAGGCACCGCGGCATCGACCTGCACTCGCCCCGCGGCACCGCAATCTTCGCCGTGGAGGACGGCCGCATCGATCGCACCAAGAAGCAGGCGAACGGTTCCCTCCAGATTGTCCTCAAGGGTGAGGGTGGCCCGAAGTACTACTACGGTCACATGGACGAGGTGCTCGTCGGTGACGGTGACCGGGTGAAGGCGGGCCAAGTGATCGGGCTGATGGGGGACACGGGCTCACCCGGATCGGTCCATCTGCACTTCGAATACTGGCGGAGCGGCGGGGAATCGGCCGCGGTGAATCCACGTGCTCTCATTGATCGCATCTGTCCGCCGTCGACGCGTTCCCGCTAGGGTCGCGTCAACCGAGCGAGGAGTCCCATGCTCAAGAACATCGACCCACTCCTGACCGGTGACCTGCTCAAGATTCTCGACGATATGGGTCACGCGGACCGGCTCCTCGTCGTCGACTCGAACTACCCGGCAGCCGCGAGTGGCAAGCCGGTGATCCGCCTCGGCGAGGTCGGTGTGGTGCGTGCCCTTCGGGCGATCCTCAGTGTCTTTCCCCTCGACTCCTTCGTGGAGCGACCGCTCGAGCGCATGGAGGCGTTCGATGATCCGTCGATCGTCACCGACGTGCAACGCGAGGTCCTTGCCACCGCAACCCAACTCGAAGGGCGATCCATCCAGTACGGGGTGATCCCCAGGCTCGACTTCTACGACCGCGCGCGTGAGTGCTACGCCGTGGTCCACACCCTCGAGACCGCTCCCTACAGCTGCTTCATCCTGCACAAGGGCGTCATCACGCCCTGATCACCAGCGCACGTGCACGGCCGTGGGCGCCCGGAACTCCCATCCGACGAACGACACGGGTGCGGTCAACTCCATGTTCGGCATCGCGTCGACGATCGTCTGCAGGCTGATCCGCTCCAGATCACGCGCGAATTGATGGCCCGCGCAGAAGTGGGCGCCGAAGCCGAAGGATGCATTTCCCTGGCGCGGGCGATGGATATCGAAACGTGCGGGATTCTCGAAGACGGACTCGTCGTGGCAGGCGCTGGAGACGACCGCGGACACCAGATCACCCTTCGGGATAACCACACCGCCGAGTTCGACGTCCTCGACGGCGGTGGCCTGCATGGTGCCGATCGGCGCCATCCAGCGCAGCGCCTCGTTGACTGCGTTGTCCCACTTCTCCGGGTGCTCCCGCACGAAGCGCATCTGATCCGGGTGCATCAGCAGACCGGCGAGGCACGAGGCTGCTCCATGGCCGGGCTCCTGCATCCCACCCAAGAGGATCACCTTGATCGAGGGCAGCAGATGCTCGATCTGACGGAACGCTCCGGCAGGACATCCGTGGGTGAGCATCGATGCGATCGCCGAGTCATCCGGGTCCGTCTGCCAGGCCTTCATGAGCGGACGCAACTCCGCTTCGATCTCCGCGGCGACCGCATCATTCGCCGCGGACTTCTCCGGATCGCTCTCGAAATTCGTCGCGCCCTGCGCCAATCCGCGGAACCAGTCCTGCAGCCGATCCGCGGACATGTGACCCAATCCGAGGACCCGGGCCAGCGCCAGCACGCTGATGGGCTCGAAGTACTCGACGACGAGCTCTGCCTGACGGTCCGGCTTAGCGAGTAAACGCTCCACGTATTCGACCGCGATCGGTGTAACGAGATCATCGATGTACTCGGCCACCTTCTTGGGACGGAATTTCTCATCGAGGGTGCGGCGCAACTCGAGATGCTCCGCACCATCCATGGTCATGAGAGTGCGGCCCCCGAACGAGCGGTCCACGGGCGCATCGGGTGCCTCGGCGGTGAACAGCTCCGAGCGCTTGGTGACGAACTCGACATCGGGCAGCCGGGTGACCAGCCAGCAGTTCACGGCAGGTACCCAGGCGACCGGCTGCTCGGCCCGCAAACGGGCGTAGATCGGGTAGGGATCGGCGTCGAGATCCTCGACGGAGATGGTGTCCGCGTAGGTAGGCACGTGCGTATTCAACCTTCCTGGGACCGCGGCTGTCTGGCCGTATTACGGTTCCGCGCATGGAGACGCTCCTCACCCAACGAACCGTGTCTGATGCTGAGGACGCGGCGCGCCGGGAGCGATTCCCACGAGGAGCGGCACTCGAATTCGACGACATCGCGGTGGCTGGACGCGAGGGTGCCCTCGACCACGTCCGCGAGACCGAGCCGATCACCTGGGCTCCAGCAATCGGCGGATGGTTGGTCACCGGGCGTGACGCCGCTCGTGAAGTCCTTGCCCGCAATGCCGGCCTCACCGTCGAGGCCGAGCAGAACCTGGTCCGGGCAGCTGCCGGTCGAATGATGCTTACCGTCGACGGTGACGAACAGGCCCGCATGCGCAAACCCTTCGAGGGACCGTTCAAGGGGAGCGTTGTGCAGGACTACTACGCGGCACCGCTACTGGAGCTGGTCACGGAACTCATCGATGCCTTCATCGATAGCGCTGAGGTCGAATTAGACGACGCGTTTGCTGCGCCGTTCGCTATCCGCACGGCGGGTCAGTCACTCGGACTCTCGCTGGACGATGTTCCGGCGATGACATCGATCTACTCGGCGATCGCCGGAGGGATGGACTACGACGGTGACCCGGAGCCAATTCGGCGTGCCGAGGCAGCATGTGAGCAACTCAACGCGATCCTGCTGCCCGAACTCGAACGCAATCGCCGCAACCCCGGCCATTCGCTGACCGCGCTCCTGGCCAAGGATCCACAGGGACTCACGGATGATGAGATCGTTGCACAACTCCGAGTCGTCATGTTCGGTGCAATCGAGACCATCCAGGCTTCTGTCCTCACCACCCTCACGCTGCTTCTCCAGCACCCCGACCAACTCGACCAGGTACGACGCGATGCCGGACTCCTCGCAAACTCTCAGGAGGAAGCTCGTCGATTGATTCCACCAGTCGCATTCATGGAGCGGTGGACCGAAGGGGACAAGGTCATTGCGGGAGTCGAAATCCCGGCTCACGAGTTCATCGGTATTTCGGTGGTGGCGACCAACCGCGACCCCGCGACGTTTGCCGATCCCACGTCTTTCAATATCCACCGAGAGAATTCCAACAAGGGCCTGTCGTTCTCCTTCGGCCCCCACGCCTGTCTCGGAATCCACATGGCACGTTTGCAAACCACCATCGCGGTCGAGCAGATGATTACTCGGCTACCGAAGCTCGCGCTGGTGTCCGCCGGGCCAGCGTCCGGCTTCGCCTTCCGGCGTCCCACGAACGTCGTCGTCCGCTGGTAATCCTGGACCCGCGGGAACAACTCGTTCCGCTGCCGGGCAGAATCCGGATCCGCATCACCGAACGAGAGGACCCACCATGCGCATGACCGCCCTCAATGGCCGCGCCCATGTCCAGATCGGCGATCGCCTGGTCGACGTCGCCGAGGGAAGCAACGGATCTCTCCCGTCAGACCCGATGGAGGTGCTCGCCCGGTGGGGTGAGGTGCGCGCCTGGGCTGGTCCTGCGGGTGACGGCGTGACTCCCGTGGCGCTCGACGAGTCCCGGGTCACGTGCCCCGTGCCGGCTCCTCGCCAGGTCTTCGCGATCGGCCTTAACTACCGCCTGCATGCGATCGAGTCAGGCCTGGCGATCCCGGAAGTCCCGATGGTGTTCACCAAGTTCCAGTCCTCGATCGCGGACCCCTACGCCGAGTTGGTCGTCGCTACCGAGAAGGTGGACTGGGAGATCGAACTCGCGGTCATCATCGGCTCGGTGACTCGGGGAGTATCGCGCGATAACGCGTGGTCGCACGTCGCCGGTCTGGCCGTCGCGCAGGACTACAGCGCGCGAGACGTCCAGATGACACCGAAGGGTGCGCCGCAATTCAGCCTGGGGAAGAGCTTCCCCGGATTCCTGCCACTGGGACCCTGGGTGGTCACCCCCGACGAACTCCCCAACCCGGACTCCCTGCGCCTCTGGTGCGACATCGACGGTGAGCGCATGCAGGACAGCAACACCGACGATCTGATCTTCCCCGTCCCGGTTCTGATCGAGTACTTGTCCTCGGTCACCACGCTGTTCCCCGGCGATGTCATCGTGACCGGCACACCCGCGGGGGTCGGCATCGGTCGCGACCCGCAGGTATTCCTGCGCGCGGGTCAGGTGGTGGAGTCCAGCATCGAGGGGCTCGGGACGATGCGGCAGCGCACGGTGCCTGGCTCCTGGTCCTGGACTCCGTAACCGGTGCCGGTGCTTCCAAGGCCAACGAAGAACCTCTATCACCTATTACCATAGGCACTCTCTCGTTTCCTCTTCCTGACTCTCTCGGTGGGGGTGGGCTCGACAGCACGGGATCGCGCCGTCCGACACGCAAGGGGAAGTAGGCAAGACGTGGCCACCTCATCGGAACCGCGGGGTGCACTGTCCCGCCGGAAACTCCTCCAGGCCGCCGGTGTGGTCGGTGCGGCAGCCGGATTGACAACGCACACCCCCGCCGTGGCTCACGTGGAATCACCGCAAGAGCCGTTTCGTCCACGCGGTCGACTGCGGAGTCGACCTAACTTCCTCATCGTGATGATGGATGAGCAGCGCGCAGCACCCTTTTACGAGACGCCGGAGCTCGAGGCGTGGCGGCTCGCAAATCTCCCGACGCAGAACTTCCTACGCAGGAATGGATTCGAGTTCACGGAACACCATGTGATGTCGGTGGCCTGCCAGCCGAGTCGTGCATCCATCTATACGGGGCAGTACCCGTCGCTCCATGGTGTCTCGCAGACATCGGGCGCCGCCAAGACTGCAATCGAGCAAGACCTCTACTGGCTCGACCCGACGTCGGTTCCCACATTGGGCAACTGGTTTCGAGCCGGTGGGTACGACACGTACTGGAAGGGGAAGTGGCATATCTCGGACGCAGATCTCTACCAACCCGCTTCGTACAACTCTCTACCGTCGTACAACGATCAAGGTGTTCGGGATCGTTACCTCGAGGACATCTACTTGGAGTCCGAGCGACTGGAGCACTACGGCTTCACCGGCTTCATAGGACCCGAACCACACGGCAGCAATCCCCTCAACTCTGGTTCCTCTGCTCCTGGCGGGCGCGGACGAGATGAGGTCTATGCGGAATTGGGAGTAGAGCAGTTGCGGCGTCTACGCGGGGCCGATAAGCCATGGCTCCTCGTAACGTCGTTCGTTAATCCACACGACATCACCCTGTGGGGCAGTCTCACCTTGGCGGGAGACTTGACCGGCGCTCAGGGCTCCTTCTATTTGGCGCAGCAACTCATCGGTTCCAATGTTCCACGCAACCTGTTTGGCCCCGATTACGACCGTTCTTCGAATGAGGATCTCCGCACAAAGCCTGTGGCCCAGAGCAGTTTCGTTGCGCAATACCCCAAGGCTTTCCAGCCCCTTGACAATGGGATGGACTACCACCGCTTTTACTACCAACTCCAGAAGAACGTTGATCAGCAAATCGGACGAGTTATCAAGCAATTGACAGCTGACCGTCGGCAGTACCGAGAGACGATCATCATCTATTTGTCTGATCACGGCGAGATGCTCGGGGCACACGGGGGAATGTTCCAGAAATGGCACGCTGCCTACGATGAGATGCTCAAGGTGCCATTCATCTTTCACAATCCGACGTTGTTTCCTGAGCGTCGGACGAGCAACATCCTCACTAGTCATGCTGATCTCGTGCCGACCATGCTGGGTCTCGCCGGGCTTGAAGAGGCGGTCCTGGCGAAGGAGCTGAGGAAGACGCACACCCAAGTTCGGAGACTGGTGGGCAGGGACCTCTCCGACGTGCTTCTCGGAGATGGTCTCGCGTCTCCGGCCGATTCCCGCGCGATCTATTTCATGACGGACGATCAGCCCTTCAAGGGTGCCAACGCCGTCACTGTTCGTGGTGTCTCCTATCAGCCCGTGAATCAACCCAACTGCGTAGAAACAGTGGTGGCCTACTTGCCCTCGGGCTCAGGGGGGACTAAGGAGCGATGGAAGTTCTCGCGGTATTGGGACAACCCGCAGTTTTGGTCACAGCCGAACGTGCAAGATGTACAAACGATCGTCAGCGGACCAGTGAATCAGCCAGGCACGAAGAGCGCCCAGACTCTGGTGAAGGCGCTGAACCCGACGAGTGGTCAGGTGGCCCCTCCTCCGGACGAGTTTGAGCTGTACAACGTCACAAGTGATCCGGCTGAAATGTCCAACCTGTACGGAGACTCCCGCTTCAGTACAACGCAGCAGGTCATGGCCGATCTTCTTGCTGCTGAGCGAGCGGCGAAGCGACTCACGCCGGTGCAGGCCCCATGGGCAGACGGCACAGCGCAGCAGTTTCCCTTCACCCCGAACTAGTCGGATAGGTCGATGAAGGGTTCGAGAATTCAATGCCGGGCGTCAGGGGCCCGCCCTGTATGTTTCCATTTCTTGAGGGTCGCTAGCTCAACGGTAGAGCTGCGGACTTTTAATCCGTAGGTTCCGGGTTCGAGCCCCGGGCGACCCACTTCATTCGTCGATGACGTCCACGGTGAATGTCACGCGGGATCCCTCGGACAGGTCCAGTTCCTGACGCACCTGCTTCTTTAGGGGCAAGATGTATGTCCCAGAGCTTTTACTTGGAAAAATCGATGTGCGCCATGTGACCGTTTTTGACGTCACCTCGACACGCACACTCCCGAATCCGCGGAGGCGTCCCTCCATGAGATCGGCGATCTCATCGGCGATCTCCTCCGGAAGGCTCACGAAGTGCCAGGGTGAATCCCCCTGCCATAGCCACACCGTCGCCGTAAAGGTGAACTCGCTGCCCACGTTGAGAGTATTTCAGGTGACGGCAATTGAGTATGACCAGACATTGACGTCGATGGGTGTTCATTGCGCATGCAGTGCCCCATTCGGATCGGGACAGTGAGCACATCCATCTAGTGAAAGCAGGTCGCATGTCCCGTCTTCGTATCTTCGCCGTATTCGCTGCGGCACTCCTCGGTCTCGGCCTGACTGCACCCGCGGTCAGTGCCGCCCCCAATAACAACAAGGCCACCGTCTCCGTCCTTCATGCCACACCCGCGGGAAAGGGCGCGGATGTCGTGGACGTCTATGCGGGGGATATCCGGCTCTTGAACAACCTGACTGCGGGTCAACTTCGCACTCTGAAGGTGCGGCAGGGGACCTACGACATCGGCATCTACGCCGATGGCTCCATGCCGGGATCCGGGCAGCCCCTGCTGGCAATCGACAATGCGGTGTTCCTCGCAGGAACCTGCTCGACGATCACAGCCAATCTGGACGCCGCGGGAGCTCCGACCACCAATCGTTTCGCTGATTGCTCGGCGAAGAATCCCGTGGGATTCGGTCGGTTGACCGTGCGTCATGTCGCCGCGGCACCCGCGGTGGACTTCCGCGCGAACGGCGAGGTCCTCTTTGGTGCTCTTACCAACGGGGCGTCGGCGACCAAACGCGTGGCGGCATCGAACTATGCGGTCACCGTGTCCCTTGCGAACAACGATGCGGTGGTGCTCGGTCCGACAACCGTGAATGCCGTGCGGCCCTTCAACACGATCGTCTACGCGTGGGGATCGGCCACCGATGGGACCCTGGCGTTGGCGACCCAGCGGGTGAACGCGAAGGGTTAGGACTTCGCGTCGAGCTTGGCCTGCAACGAGGCCACCATGCTCTTCAACTCACCGAGTTCTGCAAGGACTTCCTGGCTCGGATCGGGTGGAGCGGACTTGTTGCGGGCCAAGCTCGCTGCGACTGTCGCGGTGACGGTACTGAGCACGCCGATACCGACGAACATGATGAGGATGGCAAAGAACCGACCCAGTCCCGTGACGGGCACGAAATCGCCGTAACCGACGGTGGTGATCGTCTCGAAGCCCCACCAGATCGAGTCACCGAACGTGTCGATCTCCGCCCCGGGTGCCCCACGTTCGGCGTTGAGCACCATGAGGCCGCCCACCCAGACGATGAGCAGGACGCCCAGGATTCCCGAGGCGATGCCACCGCTGGTGAGGATGCTGCCCGTCTTCCCCCGGGAGAGAATCCCGTTGCTCGTGAACGCTCGGAGGGCACGCAGAGCGCGCAACTGCGGAATGACCACGGTGATGGTGTCGAGGGCGTTGTTCCTGAAGAAATTCTTCTTGACCGGATCAATGATGAATCGAAAGAGCAGGTCTATCGCGAACAGGAGCCAGAGCAGGTAGCCGAAGAGGGCCATGTATCGGAACCAGGCTTCCTGAGGGTAGTACCAGATCGCCTGGGCAGTGAAAGTGAAGAGGTAGACCAGGGCGAGTACCGACAGTGCGCCCGTCGTCGCGGCCTCATACCGCTTGAGGAGATTCCAGCGCTTCATCTGCGCCGGGTTCAGGGGGTGCGGAGGCGCGGGAATGTCTGTCGACGTCGACATACGTCGATGCTAGGGACGAATGTGACGAACACCGGGGAATGACGGGCCCGAAGGACCTCCGATGTCGCATCACTGGACCGTGTGGTTCCCTTGAGTAGTGCGCATCTGGGCTGTCCTCATCGCCGCCTGCGCACTCCTTGTGGGAGGAACGCCTGCGTCCGCGGAGCCGCGGGTTTTCGGCGGATCGGTGGCCGTCGGCAACCCGATCGTCGTGGGCACCGCGTATCTCACGGGCAACCTGTACCGAATCTGCAGCGCGTCGGTGTGGAGACCGCGGATCCTGCTCACCGCGGCCCACTGCGTGACCGAGGAGAACTCCGGCGCCCTGATCGATCCGAGTCGCCTCCAACTCAATGCACCCGGTGCGCCCTATCAGTTTGTGGGCGGATCCCTGGTGGCTCGGAGCCCGGCGCGCGTGGTGCAGATCATCACACCGCCGGGATTCGTGCAGGTCGGACGGCAAGTGGTGGCCAATGACATCGCCGCCCTGGTCCTGGACACCGACATCGGTCCCACGGCCATCAGTCGCCTCGCGTCGCGTGCGGAGATCGGTCTCTGGACTTCGCAGAACGCCCCCGTGTTCGCTGCCGGGTACGGGCGCACCTCGGCAACCGGCGGGGGCGGCGACGTCCCGGCTCAAGTGTCTCTCCCGCTCGCGGGGATCGATGAGGACTACCGCGGATCCACGGGCTGGGTGATCAATTCACGCACCGCCGGAGTCGGTGACATCTGTTCTGGCGACAGCGGAGGCCCACGATGGTCCGCATCTCCGACCGGAAATCTCCTCGCAGGGGTGATCGCCGGAGGATCCTGCGGAACATCGATCGTGGGCGCGGCCTCATTCGTCCCCATCACCTACCTCGCGGAGATGAATGCCGCGTTGGCGGCGACGGGTAACCCGTTGATCCCGAGCGGGCCGACGAACGTGAAATCAGCAGTGGTCGGCACGACCCGAACCACCTGGTGGACCGCACCGCAGGTCGCCCCCGAGTTCGCCACGTCGTACCAGGTAGTGGGAATCGACGGGAACGTCGTCTGCAACGCACCGGGCACCGTGTGCACGGCGCCGGTAGCGGCCGTGCCAGGAGAAGCAGCCGTGCGATCAGTCAATGTGCAAGGCGAGGGCGACACTTCTCTCGTCCCCGCGTTCACCGTTCTCACACCGGACGCGCCCCGAGTGAAGGCGAGGCGTGGTGCTGTGCAGATCGGTGTGACGCCCGTCGACTACCCGCGGGTCACGGCCTATAGCGTGCGCACGACGGGGGGAAAGCAGGTGTGCACGATTCGCAGTGATGCCGCATCGCTGCGGTGCACGGTGGACGTGAAAAGCGGGAAGCACCGCTACCGCGTTCTCGCCATCACTCCCGAGGGGCCTAGTGCTGTCTCGGAGTGGTCGCGCACCGTCCGGGTGAAGTGATTCGGGTAGTAACGCACATGTGCCGACGCCTATGCTCCTTCGAACGGAGAGAGTTCCGGGCACTATCGATGTAGGAGGTCACCATGGATGGCGAGGATCCGAGTAACGACTCCACGTTCACCCCAGATGGGAATGAACCGGACGTGGACGGGCCCTCCGTGGACTTCGGGACCTTCACTCTGCCGGACGAGGGTGACGATGGTTCGGGCGAGGAGTGGGTGTTCGAACCGAAGCCGGATATCGACCTGCTCGACTCGTGAGCCCCAGCCCGCTCGGCGGGCCCATGTCACTCCCGGTGATGTGCCGGTGGCGTCGACTCGGGCGCACCACCTAGGCTTCCCGAGGACGAAAGGGGCAGGCAATGGCGGAAGACGACATCGAGATCGGTGAAGATCTCCAGATTGACGTCGTAGTGGATGAGAACAATGTGGTGATCGGTGCGATCTCTGATGACCTCGTGGTTGCGACCGGCCCGGATGGATCCATCGTCGACGAGACGATCGATGTCCTCGATGCGGACGGCAACCTGCTCCTCGAGGACGAGAAAATCAGTGTCTACGACGCCGACTCCAACCTCGTGGCCCAGTCCGAAACAGTGATTCGACCGCTGGATTGACGAGTTCTGCGTTCGTGACGTGAAGGGATGCAACCGTGGCTGACAATGATCGGGATGACGACTTCGTGATCGCAGACGACGGAGAGATCGTGATGTCCGCGGATGAGTTATCCCTGCGGAATGGTGAAGCGCCCCTCGAAATCGTCGATGGATTCCCGGAGATCAAGGCTGATGATCTCGACATCGACATCTCGGATGATTACGGCGGCTAAAGCCTCAGTCGGACTCGCGGAATTCTTGGAATTGAAAGGGTGTCACTATGGCCGGCGATGAAGGCGACGACTACTCAGATCTCGTGAACGAGGAACGTGACCTCGATAACGGCGATCATCCGGAAGACTTCGACGTGGAAGAGGAGATCAAGGCCGAACTTGAGTTCGATCTGTTTGACGAAGTTGACCCCGCCGTCCCTGAGTAGACGTGGAATCCCGGGGGCGCACCGCACGTCGAGCGGTACTGGTACTCCTGCTCTGCGCTCTGGCGTTCCCGGTGCCTGCGCAGGCTGCACAACGTGAGCCCGCACTGCGGGTCTTGAATTCCTTGCCCGTGAGCCTCGAACAGGGCGCTGGATACGACCGCGATCTGTTCCGCCATTGGTCCGACCTCGACGGTAATGGGTGCGATACCCGCGAAGACGTACTTGCCGCCGAACGAGTGGCAGGCACCGTTCGCGACTGCCGTGTTGTCAATGGTGCATGGGTATCCCGCTATGACGGACGCACCACAACAGAGTCACGCACCTTCGACATCGATCACATGGTCCCCCTGAAAGAGGCATGGGACTCCGGGGCATGGCGGTGGGATGCGCGCACCCGAGAAGCGTTCGCCAACGATGTCGGGTACGCGGGTTCCCTGATCGCCGTGACCGCGGGAAGCAACAGGACAAAGTCCGATCGGGATCCCACAGAGTGGCTCCCGGACCGCGACGTCTGCTGGTACGCCAAGACCTGGATCGCGGTGAAGTACCGGTGGCGTCTCGCGGTGGACTCCACCGAGAAGTCGGCGCTCACCCGCATCCTGCGAGGGTGCCCCCCGCTGATGACTGTTCCCCCCATCGCCGGCGCGCGCTGAGAGTCTGTGCGAGATTACGCACATGGCACTGGTCGCCGGAGTTGATTCCTCCACGCAGTCCGTGAAGGTCGTGATCCGGGACGCTGATACCGGCGAACTCGTCCGTGAGGCGCGGGGCACGCATCCGGACGCCACCGAGGTCGATCCGCGACTTTGGTGGCGCGAGTTGAGCACCGTGCTCGACGGATTCCTCGATGGGGTCGTCGCCCTCAGCGTGGCCGGACAGCAGCACGGCATGGTCGCCCTCGATACCGCGGGTGAGCCGGTCCGCGACGCACTGCTCTGGAACGACACCCGCTCGGCCCGTGACGCTCAGGAATTGGTGACCGAACTCGGAGGCCCGCAGGCGTGGGCCGATGCGGTGGGCAGCGTTCCGCTCGCAGCCTTCACCGTGAGCAAGGTCCGCTGGATGGCCCGCAATGAACCCGAGAATGCCGCCCGCGCCCACCGAATCCTGCTGCCGCACGATTACCTCACATGGAAGTTGGCCGGCACACCGGCGGAGGCGGTGACGGACCGCGGTGACGCGAGCGGCACCGGCTACTGGTCCCCTGCGGAGAATTCCTACCGGTTCGACCTCCTGGAGTTGGCGCTCGGTCGGGTCGTCGATGTGCCCACGGTGGCGGAACCGCATGAACGAATCGGCACGATTGCGGGAACCGACATCGTGCTCGGGCCCGGAACCGGGGACAACATGTCCGCCGCACTCGCCCTCGACCTGCAACCAGGCGATGTGGTCGTGTCGCTCGGGACCTCGGGAACAGCCTTTGCCGTGTCGGAGACACCGAGCAGGGATGCCACCGGACTCGTTGCTGGATTCGCCGATGCCCGTGGGCGCTTTCTTCCCTTGGTGTGCACGTTGAATGCGGCGCGGGTCCTCACCTCGACGGCGTCCATGCTCGGCATGAGCATGGACGACTTCGCGCGTGCCGCGCTCAGTGCGCCGCCAGGCGCCGACGGTCTCGTCCTCTTGCCCTATTTCGACGGTGAGCGCACACCAAACCTGCCGGACGCGCGTGGCACCGTTCACGGCATCACACGGCACAACTTCACTCCCGCGCATATCGCGCGGGCGTCGATCGAGGGAATGCTCTGCGGTCTTGCCGATGCCGTCGATGCGCTCGTCGACGTGGGTGTGACGCCGCGCCGGGTCTTGTTGATCGGCGGTGCAGCAGCCAATCCTGCGGTGGCCCAGGTCGCCGCCACACTGTTCTCGGTGCCGGTACTCGTTCCGACACCCGGGGAGTACGTCGCCGACGGTGCGGCCCGGCAGGCTGCGTGGGTCGTGTCGGGGAGTTCCGAACCGCCCGCGTGGCACGGACCGCTGACCGATGCAGTTGAGTTCGCGCCCTCCCCGCATGCGGTGATCCGGGAGAACTACGCCGACGCACGCACCCGCATGCATCCCGACGGGACTGTGTGAGCGGCGCCCGAACACGGGCTTTGGTCGTGCTCCACGAGCGTGGCGCGATCAGTCGTTCGGATCTCGGATCCGCTCTGGGAATAACCCGGAGCACGGCTGCCGCGATCGCCGCCGAGTTATGCCGTGCCGGCTATGCCGAGGAAAGCGGTGGCCTCAGCGGTCACGTGGGCCGTCCATCCCACACCCTGCGCGCGGATCCGACCTCGATCGTGATCCTCAGCGTCGATGTGCGTGTCGATTCCTGTCACGCCCTCGCCTACGGACTGGGGGGAGCGCATCTCGCGCGTGAGGTGATCGATCGGGAGATGGCGGGGATGACACCGGAGGAAGCCGGTGCCACGGTCGCGCGCGCAATCCAGGGAGTCCAGAGTGCGCTGCCCGCGGAGAGTCGCGCTGCCGGTGTCTCCATCTCGGTGCCCGGCATCGTCGATGCCTACACCGGGTTCGTCTCCTACGCCCCCCACCTCGGCTGGCGGGATGTGGAATGGGGGCCGTCCGTTCTGACCGCCTTGGACACACCACTTCCCGTGTCCTTCGGCAACGACGCCAACTTCGGTGCGTTGGGAGAACATCTGCGTGGCGCCGGGCGCGGTGTCGAGGCGATGCTGTACGTGTCCGGTGGCATCGGCATCGGCGGCGGGTACGTCGAACGGGGCAGGGTGCGCATGGGTGGTGCGGGATTCGCCGGGGAGATCGGGCACATGCCCATGGATCCCGCGGGAGAACCGTGCCCCTGCGGTGCGCGCGGGTGCTGGGAGACGCTCATCGGTCGTGATGTCATCGCATCCCGATGGCATGGCGGCTTCGACGATCTCCTCGAAGCCGCTCACCACGGTGATCCCGCTGCCCTCGGTGTGATGCAGGTGACCGGTCACTGGCTGGGGCTCGGACTCCGGGGATTGATCGCGATCACGGATCCCGCACGGGTTGTCCTCGGTGGCCACCTCGCGCCGCTCTTGCCCCTGGTGGCGGGCTCTGTGCAGACCGAGTGCGCATCGCTGCCGCAGGTGCGGACCGGACGTGTGGACATCGTTGCGGGTCAGTTAGGCGAGGATGCGGCCCTGATCGGCGGAGCCGAGGTGCAGATGATGGCGACGATCGGCTCCGCAGCACCGATCTAACGCGATAGGTCAACTTCGGAATAGACCTCGATGTCCCGCCGCTTCGGGGGACATTGACTGTCCATTGACTGTCAATTCACGGACATATCGCGAGTGTGGGTGGAGGATGGTGTCACTGCTCACCCCCCGAGCAGTGGGCCCTCGGGCCCAGGAGACCCGTGCGTCGGCCCCCCAGCCGCACGGGTCTTCTTCCTTTCAGGCCCGCGGCTCGAACATTCCGAGCAGCGCCGCGATACCGAGAACGGAGCGCGGGGAGTACGCCGTTCGCCACAGGCCGCCATGGTTTGCACCCTGGACGTAGAGGTCCATCGGATTGTCGAGCGGCGTGGCGGGATTCGCCGACGATGCGGGGTTGCGCAGATCGTGCACGAGGAGCGCCGCCATGAGAGCGGTCGACGTTGCGGGCTCGAAGACCTCGACACCGAAGCGACCCGCTCCCGCATATGCCGCGGCGAGGGCTCGGTTCTTGATCACCGACTGCGTGCGGGTCGCGGGAGCAAGGTTCAGGGACACGGGTGTTCCCTCGGAGCGCGCGACGAGTGCGCGCCAGCGCTGGATGCGTTTGGCCAGGATGTAGTTCGGGCCTTGCTGGGGGATGAGGGAGTCGTTCAACCCGACGACACGACCCGACGTCGTGGTGTACGTCTCGGGGTAGTTCGGCTCAAACTGACCGACGAGCCGCAAGGGGGATTGGAGGAGGCCGGAGACTCCACGTGAGGCCCAGCGGCGTCGTGACTCCGCCACACATTCCTCGGGAACCATAAATACGTCCGTGGGAGTCGCCAGGAACGCCAGGGTGATGTCATCGCGGTTCTTCTGGAGTTCGACGATGATCGCATCGACGGCCATCGAAAGACGGGCGTGGACGGCGCCGTCAGCGTAGGCGTAGCTACCGAGCACGAACGGCTGATCGATCTCCGCCAGCCACGCACTGATCGCGGGCATGGCGGTAAGCAGATCCGCGCCCGCGACACCCGCGATGACCTGGTCATCGTCGGGATGGATCAAGCCTCCGACCACGAAGGGGGCTTCGCCCGCGCTCGTCGGGATCGGGATCCGCACACTGCCCGCCGTGCTGCGCGTGATCGCGATCAAGCGTTCCCACACCGACGGTCGGGCGAGGTCGATCGCGTGCACGCGTGCTCCCCAGCGGAGAAGCGACCGGGTCGGTGCCATCTCGGCGCCGGCGCCGAGGAGAGCGATGTCGACGTCATGCAGGTCCAGCCAGTCCGGGTTGTCGAGGACCAGATGGAGGGCAGCACCGAAGGAGGGTTCGGCAACACCCTCGGACACCCAGGTGTCGACCTGGCGTCGGAGGTCCGGACCGAAGAGTCGTCGTCCGCGGTAGGGCACGGACAGATCCATTTCCCGTGCGCTGCGGCCCGTCACCGTGACGGACGCGAGCTCGGAGCCGGCCGGGGGATCGCCGAGGGAGAGCTCCTCCCCATCACGGGTGAAGGTGAATCGCCGGTGGGCGGATTCGAGTCCCGCCCGGGAAATGGCGATGGCCGCCTCCGGCGTGCGCGTGGCGGCCACGGTGATGTCGCGGAGCGGCTGGAGATAGCCGCGCCGCCAATCCTTCGTGTGCTCGATGCGGGCCGCGAGTGCCGGATCGACCCCGCGGATCGAGTCGGCGAAGATCGCCCGGCCCGTGGCCGACGTGCTGCGCTTCCCATCCCCGCCCTGGGGGAAGTTCACACCGGCGTCGACCATCGGCGCAGGATATCGGCGGGGATCGGTAGTTCCGTAGCCACGCTGTCAGGCAAGGGCATGCTCCGGACAGATACGGATACCGATCTCATCCGCGACGGCCAGAAGTGCAGAGACGTCATCATCTGTGGTCCGGAAATTCGTGAAGCATGGGCGTAACCACGTGCGACCATCGATGATCCCGGGCGAGATGAAGACCCGACCGTCCACCTGCATGGCGCGATATAGAGCATCGTTGTGTGCATCGATGTTCGGGCAGCCGGGTAACGCATGCCGCACAGGGACGATGGAGAGCGCTGGTGCGTAGGGGAGAACCTCGAAAGCCGGATGCCTGCTCGCGGACGAATACAGCATGTTTGCGTGTTCTAGATTCTTCTCCAGTGCGTGGCGGATCCCTTCTGCGCCGTGCACGCGGAAGGCCAACCAGAGTTTGAGGGCCCGGAAGGGGCGCGAGTATTCGAGCGT
>Ga0169931_10003599_pt1 | contig 24502 bp, 15 predicted proteins | sample Kivu_15m_20L_FD_129675 | JGI IMG/M metagenome (GOLD analysis project Ga0169931, IMG submission 129675) | Freshwater microbial communities from Lake Kivu, Western Province, Rwanda to study Microbial Dark Matter (Phase II) - Kivu_15m_20L... | ecosystem: Environmental > Aquatic > Freshwater > Lake...
CTTGCCATGGCTTGTCCAAGCCCAGCACCTGTTGATAGAGGTCGGTGTCTTTCACCCGGCTGTCTTACACTGCTGCTTCGCCCTTTTCATTCCCAGCTTTTTGCCCGAAGAACCTTTTTTCATGTGGAAGGGCCGGGCTATGCCCTACCGAAGGACGGCTTTGGCTTCGCGGGTGTGCGATTGACACCCAGGGCTGGAAAGACGGCGGAGGTGAAGGTGCTGAGCACGAACATCGCCGAACGCATGTGCCGTCTGACGGGACAGGGCATTTATCGTGACAGCACGCTGCTCGGACATGAGGCACCGCTGCCGCGTCCGAATCTGTTCGCGGACGTGATGGGGCAAGACTCCGTGCAAGTCGTGCCTTGGAAGGGACGCTACTTCTGGATATTCGGCGACACCCAGCGGCCGAACTACCCACTGGGGAATTTTCACTCCACCGCCGCGTGGAGCGATCCGCCGGACAAAGGCGGGCTCGATCCCGAGCACGGCATCCACTTTGAATATGTGACGGATGAAAGCGGCGCGGTCGCCAAAATGCTGCCGGTGGACGATCCGGGCGTCGTGTGGCTCTTCGGCATGCTCACGGTGATGGACGCGCAGAACCAAGAACACCTGCTCGCGCATTACTCACGCTGGCGTGATCTGGGCAAGCGGCTGGAGCACGGGCTCGCGGAATACGACGAGTCATCGGGACGTTTTCGCCGCATCGCGGTGCTAGGCGATGAGTTTGACTGGCAGCACCCGCGGCACAACGCCGTGCGGGTGAAAGGGACGGATGGCGACTGGATCTACTTCGCCGCGCCCTTCTGCCAGACACGCGTGAAGGCGGACTACGATTCCGTGCAGAACACTTCCGCCTATGAATCGCTGCTGTGGTCGCCGCAGCATGGGGAATACGTCTGGCAGAGCACGCTGAAGCCCACCTCGCAAAAGGACGAAGAGAAGCTCATTGAGGAGAAACAGATGCCAAAAGAAGAGGCGCGCATGCAGGTCGCCGACGCGAAGACGGGCAAGAGCGTGCTGCTGCATGCCGGGAGCGTGCATTGGAACAAGCATCGCGAGCGCTGGATCATGATCGCCGTGCAACAAGGCGGCGGAGACTCGTATCTCGGCGAAGTTTGGTATCTCGAATCGAAGCAGGTCGAGGGGCCGTGGCGTAAGGCGGTGAAGATCGCCACGCATCCGAAGTACAGCTTCTACAATCCGAGCCATCATGCCTTTTTTGACCAGCAGGATGGCCGCGTGATCTATTTCCAAGGCACCTACGCCGAGACGTTCTCAGGAAATCCCGTCCCCACACCGCGCTATGACTACAACCAGCTCATGTATCGTCTCGATCTCGATGACGAGCGCCTGAAGTCAGCACGCGAGGAATAGAGTCTTGCCCTTTTTCGCCCGCCCCGATAGCCTGTACGGAAATTCAACCAACCAGCCACGCTTATGTCCGCCACACTCGCAGAACTGCTCGGAACGATGCTCCTCATCCTCCTTGGCGACGGTGTCGTCGCCAATGTGGTGCTCAAACAGACCAAAGGACACAACAGCGGCTGGATCGTGATCACCGCAGGCTGGGCGTTCGCGGTGACGTTCGGTGTTTACTGCACGAATGCAATCAGCGGCGCCCATTTGAACCCGGCGGTGACGATTGCGATGGCTTCGATCGGCAAATTCGAGTGGGCGCTCGTCCCTGGCTACATCGCCGCGCAGATGGCCGGCGCGTTTCTCGGCGCGACGCTCGTCTGGCTGGCTTATCTGCCGCATTGGAAGGCCACTGACGACCAGGGAGCCAAGCTGGCCGTGTTCTGCACCGGTCCGGCCATCCGCCACACCGTCAGCAATGTGGTCTGCGAGATCATCGGCACCTTTGTGCTGGTGCTTGGCGTGCTGGCCATTCTCTCCCCGGCGAATTTGGTGCCGAACTCCGGCTTCGACAAAGGTTTCGCCCCCGCGCTCGTCGGCGTGATCGTGTGGGCCATTGGCTTGTCCCTTGGCGGCCCCACCGGCTATGCCATCAATCCAGCCCGCGACCTCGGCCCGCGCCTCGCACATTTCGTGCTGCCGGTTCCCGGCAAGGGCGGCTCCGATTGGAGCTACGCATGGATTCCCGTCGTCGGCCCGATCATCGGCGGGATCCTCGGCGCGATGGTTTACAAGGCGCTTTGGCCCGCGGTGTGATCACTTCGGCGTATGCGGCACGAGAACATCGGGTGACTCATTCGCCTGACGAGCGCGTTTGGTCATTTCCTTCGCGAATTGTTCCTGGGAACGCGCGGCTTTGGCGGCGGTGACGTGAGCCACGTTCCAAGAACCGTCGGATTTGAGGATGCGGCCGCGGGCGGTGTCGGCGAAGTGAACTTCGAGGATGTGCTGCAGGCGTTTGCGCGCCTCCTTGTCCTCGACAGGTGTGAGCAGCTCGACGCGCTTCGACAAATTGCGGTTCATGAAATCGGCACTGGCGATGAAGACGGCCGGTTTACCGCCCTGGCGGAACCAGAAGATGCGGACGTGCTCCAGGTTGCGGTCGATGATGCTGACGACGCTGATGTTGTCACTGATGCCCTTGATGCCGGGGCGCAGGCAGCAGATGCCGCGCACGTTGAGGCGGATCTTCACGCCGGCTTGTGACGCTTCATAAAGCGCCTCGATCATCTGGCGGTCTTCGAGCGCGTTCATCTTGAGCATGATCTCGGCGGCGTCGCCCTGACGTGCACGCTCGGCTTCACTGCGGATCATGCCGAGCAGCCGCTCACGCAGGCCGTAGGGGGCCATGCTGAGCTTGTTGAAATGCACGAAACGGGAGCGGCCGGTGACAGTGTTGAAGAACGCGGAGGCGTCGGCTCCCAGCTCGGCTCGGCAGGTGAGCAGGCTGATGTCGGTGTAGAGCTTCGCGGTGCTTTCGTTGTAGTTCCCGGTGCCGAAGTGCATGTAGCGTGTCATGTGGCCGGATTCGCGGCGCATGACGAGGCAGACCTTCGCGTGCGTCTTCAATCCAGCGACGCCGTAGATGATCTGCGCACCCGCATTGATGAGGTCGGCGGCACGTTCGAGGTTGCGCGCCTCGTCAAAGCGCGCCTTCAGCTCCACGAGCACGGTGACGTGTTTGCCCGCTTGCGCGGCGCGGATGAGCGCGGAGATGATGCGGCTGTTTTTCGCCGTGCGGTAGAGGATCTGCTTGATCGCGATGACGTTTGGATCGGCAGCAGCCTCCTCGACGAGCGCGAGAATGGGGTCAAAGCTCTCATACGGATGATGCAGCAGGATGTCGCCACGCTTGATCGCATCGAAGATGCTCTCACCCGGCGTGATCGAAGTGCTGAGGTGGCTGTCCCACGAATTGACCTTCAATTCGTCAAAACCGGAGACACCGGCGATTTGGAAATACGCACGGAGATCGAGCTCGCCCGGAACTTCATACACCTGGGCCGTTTTTGCCCCGCAGAGGTCGCGGATGATGCGCGTGTGCTCGCGTGAGGCACCCGCTTCGATCTCGATGCGGATGGCGGGACTCTTCAGCCGCGCTTCGAGCACTTCCTCCATCTCGCTGGCGAGATCGAAGGCGCTTTCGTCATCGACGGTGATGTCGGTGTTGCGACTGACGCGGAAGCGGGTCGGCGCGGAGACTTTTTCGGAGGGGAAGAACTCGCCGATGAAGAGCGTGACGAGGTCTTCGAGATTCACATACAGGAACTGACCGCCATCGGCGTCGGGAATGGCCACATGGCGTGGAAGATTGGCCGGGAGGGGCAGCAGGACGTGGCGTCTTTCCGCGCCGCCGTTGTCGCCGCCGGTCACGGTGCTTAGCAGGACGATGTTCAACGCGGGGATGACCGCGCGTGCGCCCGCGTCATCGACGGCCACGGGGGAGAGCACGGGAAAGATGTGCTCGTCGAAGTATTCACGCAGATGCGTGCGCTGAGCAGGCGTGAGATTGCTGACGGAAAGACGGCGAATGCCACTCTCATGCAAGAGCGGCACGAGTTGCTGCAAGATCTCATATTGGCGCGTCACGAAGACTGCGGCGTGCTGGTGGATCTGCTCCCACTGCTGAGACGGCGTGAGACCTGCATTGTCGCGCGCACGGATGCCCTTCTCGCGCAACAATTGCAGGCCACCGACACGCACCATGAAAAACTCATCGAGATTCGAGGCGGTTATGGCGAGGAATTTCACCCGTTCGAGCACGGGAAGCGTGGCGCGGGCGGCCTCGTCGAGCACACGAGTGTTGAAGGCCAGCCAGCTCAGCTCGCGGTTGATGAAATGCTCCTCGGTGAAGCTCGGCTTTGCCGGCTCGGGACGTTGTTCAGGATTTGGCGAGGGTGATGTCATAACCGTAGATTTCGCGGAAGAGGTCACACTTGGAGTCGATGGCGATCTGTTCCACGGTGGTGTCGTCCACGCCCTGCGTCAGCACGTTGAGGCGTGAACCTTCAGGACGGAGCTGGATGGATTTAATGCGTTGCGCGTGGCTGCGGTCGAGCGAGTCGGCGAGGCGAAGCAGGGCGGCGAGTTTGAGCACAATCATGCGCTCTTCGCGTGAGAGATCAGAGAAGTGCGGATGATTTGGCTCGGGATTGTAGCGGCGATGGTAGCGGGCGAGCAGCGCGACCATTTCGCGGTCCTGTGTGCTCAGACCGAAGATCTCGGTGTTGAGCAGGATGTAGAGGCTGTGCTTGTGATGCTCACGCGGGCTGATGAACATGCCGACCTCGTGCAGCGTGGCGGCGACGCGGAGGATGAGCTCGTATTTGGAGTCGAGCCCGTGCAGATGCTGCAGCTCGCGGAAGAGCTGACGGGAGAAATTGGCGACATGCTCCGCGTGCTTGCGGTCTGTCTTGTATCGCTGGCCGATCTCGCACGCGACCTGCATGACCTCCTCCTGGAAGACCGCGGTGCGCGAGCCGGAGGTCATCAAATCGAGCATCAGCTCAAGCTGGAAGTCGCCTTCCGGCACCCAGAGCGAATCATCCCCGAAGCGACGAGCGAGGGCGAGGTTCGTCTGCAAGGCCGGGACGATGCCCTCGCCGCCGGTGTAGTGGACGTGCAGCTCGCGGACGAGTTCGTCGGGGTTCAAGCGGGCGAGCTTGTCCGTGAGGCGTGAGAGGTCGTCCTCAAGCAGGCGGTGCGCGCCTTGACGTGCCTTGCCGAGTCGCGGGGCAACGCTTTGGATTTCGACGCCGATGGCGACGTGATGATCGATCTTCACGCCCGAGTAATCCTGAGCAAGATGATCGACGACGCCGCGGATGTGCTCTTCGAGATGCAGAAGCTGGTGGTGCGACTCCTCGTCCGGCGTGGCCACCGCCTCACGGGCGCGGAAGATGCCAAGGCGGTAGTTGCTGTATGCGGCGAGGCGGCCCTGCTGGAAATAGATGGCGCGTGTGTTTCCGGGGCCGATGTGGGACACGAATGTGTTTCCATTCGCCAGCGTGGGGTTCCGCTTGAGCAAGCGTTGGGCGATCTGATAGACGAGACGCGTCATGTTGCCGTCGTCGATGAGGCTGGGGGCGACGCCGCTGTGAACCTGGAGCCGGTTGAGGAAAATCTCGTGATTGGAGGCCTCGGAGAGGATGTTCGAGGTGAACAAACGCAACTGCGACGACGGAATGCCGTACTCGCGCATCGTTTGAAGATAATCACGCAGGATGGCGGCCGCTTGATCGACCGTGGAGCGTGAGATGCTGCGGGAGCGGAAGATGTCGCGCGCGACAGGCAGCGGACGATCGAGGCTTTCGACGCGGTTGAACTGGCCGTTGTCATCCTTGCGGCCGATGACGAGGGAAACAGACGCGGCTCCGACATAGATGACGGCGTGCTCGGGCGGCGTGGTGGCCGCTGCTGGAAGTGGGTCGCTCATGCGCGTGTTTATTTCTTCTCGTTGCGCAGCCAGGCCACCGCGCCTGCGGCCACGGCCTGGCCACCGAGCTTGGCGAGCGAGTATTTCACGCCCTTGGCGAGCTCGGGGATGGCGTAGCGTTCCACCTCCTCCTTCAGCAGGTTCAAATAGAGGCCGGGCAGCTCCTCGACGAGGCCGCCACCGAGAGTGATGCGGTCTGGAGCGAGCAGATTGACGACCATGGCCACGCCCATGCCGAGATAGCGGATCGAGTTGCGAAACATGACCATCGCCGCGTCCTCGCCGCTTTTGAAGGCGGCGGCGAGCGCCTTGCTGCGGATGCCACGCAGCGCGCCCTCGGTTTTTTTGTCGAGATCTGGAAGCTGGCCGCGGTAGCAGGCCACACCGGCCTGCGAGGCGAGCGCGAGACGGCTGGTGAGGTCCTCCAGCATGACGGTGCCGAAGACCGGGCTGCCGATGTGTGTGCCAGGCAGCAGCAGATTGCCGAGTTCCATCGCGGAGATGGCGCGGCCCATCACGAGCTGGCCATTGTAAACAAAGCCCGAGCCGACGCCGGTGCCTGGAAACACGCCGAGCAGCGAGCGCGCGCCTTTGCCCGCGCCGAGCACGTATTCGCCATACGTGCCCGCATCCACGTCATTCAGCACGGCGACCTCGCACTTGAACTCGGTCTGCAAGAGCTTGCGCAGCGCCATATTCGACCAGCCGAGATTCGGCGCGAAGACGAGGATGCCTTTGGCCGGATTCACGAGGCCGGGACAACCGATGCCGATGCCCTGGATGCCTTTCGGGTTCACGCCGGCCTCCTCGATTGCCTCTTGGATCGCCTTCACGATTTTCGAACGTCCCTTGGCCGCACCGTCGGAGCCGTTGGTCGATTTGCGGGCGGAGCCGAGCACGTTGTAGTTCGCGTCGAGCACGGAGGCCATCATCTTCGTGCCACCGAGGTCGAAACCGATCCAGAAGGGCACATTCTTGAGCTTTTTGGCTGCTTTGACGGGCTTGGCAGCCTTTGGGGAAGCTTTTTTCGCGGGCATAGATGACCGCAAGACACACGGGCTTGGCGGAATCGGCAAGTGACAATCTGGAAGGTGGCGAAATCACTTCCCCCAGTGTCTCGCAGCGAAGTTCAGATACTGCGTCCAGTCGTAGTCGGTCACGTCGTGTTTGCCGGTGCGGTTGTGGTAGCCGATGAAATCGCCGACGGGGGTGTCGATGGCGGGTGGTTCATCGACAACGGTGCCTTTTTTGCCAAAGAGCGCGTAAACCGGGCCGGCGAACTTGCCGGAGAGGAATTCGCCTTTCGGATCGGCCCATTGATCGTCGACAGCGCTGGCGATGTAGATGGGGCGAGGAGCGGCGAGCGCGATGAACATGTGCATGTCGATGGGGCAGGCTGCGGCGTTGCCGGCATAGCTCGCATACTTGGGCGTGAACCAATGCGGGAAGGCCTTGGTGATGATGGCCGTCGTTTCGCCAAAGTCGCGGCGCATGAGCGCGGCCCCGCCTTCACCGGAGTTGTTGGAAATCACAAAACCAAAGCGCTCGTCCTGCGCTCCGGCCCACAAGGACGTTTTGCCGAGGCGTGAGTGGCCGATGACGGCGAGATGCGCGCCATCGACGCGCTCGTCGGTTTGCAGGTAATCGGCGATGCGGCTCAAGCCCCAGGCCCAGGCGCCGATGGCTCCCCATTCGCCGTCTTTCCACACGGTGTTCGCGCCGTCTTTGCTCACGGCGGCACGCAGGCCTTCCTTCCAGCCTTCGGCGTGGTCGGGCTCGATGTCGCCGTAGTAGGCGGTGGCGACGGCGAAGCCGCGTTTGAGGATCATTTCGAGCGCCCAGCGGCTGCTTTCCGTGCCGCGGGTGGCCTCGGTGGCCTTGTGATCGACGATGTTCTTCTCCTTGCTCTCACGCATCCAGCGCGTGTTGAGCGGGATGTCGGTTTCTTGGCTCACCGCATGATTGCCGCCAAAGCTGAGGCCGACGAAGCACGGCGCGCGCTTCACGTCGTTCGGCGTGTAAAGCATCACGTCCATGCCAGGCCATGCGGGATGGTTCGGAAGCGAGATGTGGATGAATTTCCGCGTGGCGATGCCGCCGAGCGCGTCCGGCTTCGTGGCGGTGACTTCAAACTTCGGTGTGCCGAGGTGCGCGGGTGTTTTGCCGAAGACATGGTCTTCAAACAGCTTCAAAATTTCGGGGCGACGTGTCTTGGCCCATTCTTCCGCCGTGGTGAGCTTCAGATCCGGCAGCGGATCGTTGCCGACCTTGGATTCGTCGTAATTCACGCCGGGACGCGGCGTTTGGGCGGAAAGGACGGTGGCGAGGGCGAGGAAGGCGAGGATGCGCATGGGAGTGGCTGGGAGAGTGGGCAGCATCAACGTGCGCTGAAGCGCTCAACTCACAGATTCGAGCGCGGAAATGAGCGGGCCACGGGCCTCATGGAGACCTTTGTAGCGGGCGACTTCCTCGGACATGGTGGCAAGAGCACGAGCGAGACGGGCAGCGACGGCAGGCAACGCGGCGAGATCATCAAGTCGATGATTGCTGACGCGGATGCCGAACAGGATGGCCTGGGTGGCGAAAAGGCGGGTGAGGAACTGGCGTTCGAGTCGCAGCCAGGTGGTGGCGAGCGTGGCATCGCCACCGAGTCGGCGGATGGCGATGGCAGGATGATGATTGAGCGATGGATCGGCGCTGAGCCCCCAGTTTTCCCGCTCCCAGGCGGCTTGCGGGGCCAGACGTTGCAGGAAGGTGCTGATCTGCGTGCCGAGGCTGCTCTGCAGGCCGGGCACAGGCGCATGGACGACGTGCAAAGGGTGTCCGACTTTTTCTTCGAGCGCCCAGCTCGATGGAAAAATGACAGCTCCGCCGACCACCGGATGCTGGCGCTCCGCATCGCCTGCGAGCACGATCCAGTCGGGTTCAAGTTCGACGGCCGCCTGCGCAGGCGAACATGCGGCACCGTCTTGCTGGGCCCGCATGAAGGCGATGGCCTCGTTGACGGCTTCAACGCCTTCGGGGAGCACGCGAAGGTAGCGCTCCGGTGTCTCGGTCATCCAGCGCGTGCGTTCTGCGAGGATGGCTGCCGCATCGGCAGAGTGTCCCCAGAAACACCGTGCATCACCCGGACGCAGGGACATTTGCAGGCGATGGTTCGAGTCTGGGAGCAGCCGGAGCCAGTCAGACGTGGGTGGGAAAGGCATGATCAGGAACTGTTCCCGCTTTTGGCCGCGGGGGCAACGAAACACCGATCAAGGCACGCTGCGCCGTGCTTTCATGACATCGCTCTTCAAACAGTGCCGTCTGCCGAATAATGCGTGTCATCACGGCGAAGTGGTGTTTGATCGCCGATCATCATGGAAACGTCCGCCGCGCCTCCTCCCCTGCCTGAATCGAAACCGGCTCTCGGGACCTATCGCTTTTCCAAACTGGGAAGTTGGCTTGCGGTGCTCGTGATCACAGCGTGCGCGCTGCTGGTGCTGCAAATGAACGGCGCAGAGCAGCCGGACACTGCTTCTGACGTGAAGCCGAACCCGGTGCTCGAACTGGTGGCACGCTATGCAGTGGGGCTGAAAGGGCTCATGGAGAGCACGGGGCAGAAGGATGCCGGACTGGCGGCCACCGTGCTGCGAGATGCGGAAACCGTGTCGCAGGGCGAGGCGGACGAGTTCCGGATCTTGCTGGTGAAAAGCTGGTTGAACGACGCGCGGCCGACGGAAGCGGAATCGAACGCCTTCGCGGCGAAAAACGACGGCTTGCGGCAGGATGTGGCCGCGCTCGGGCAATTGAAGGCCACGGAGGGAAAGGTGGCTGAGGACGTTTGGCGGCCGTTTTTGAAGCGGCATGGCTGGATCGCCAAAATGGCACGTGCGCAGGCTGCAGGAGCCGATGATCCCGCGCGTCAGGAGATCGTGCAGCAGGCCATCGGCACGACGCTGGTGCTGCTCGGCGGCACGACGTTGGGCATGCTCGCCGCGGTCGGCGGGCTGGTGCTCATGATTCTGGCCATCGTGCGCTGGCGGAATGGCAGGCTGCGCCTGACGTTGGAGAGACGCGATACCGGCCACGGCGGCGTTTTGATGGAGGGTTTTGCCCTTTACCTCGCCCTCTTTCTTTTTCTGCCATCGCTGGTGCGGGCGCTGCCGTTTTCCCTGCCGCGCTGGACGGTTTATGTGGCGGCGGCGGTGGCGTTGATCGTCGGCATGGGCTGGCCGCTGCTGCGTGGCATGCGCGGGCAGTGCTGGCGGGAGTCCATGGGACTGCACGGCGGCCAGGGCCTGCTGCGGGAGATGGGCGCAGGCATCCTGGGCTGGCTGGCGGCGCTGCCGCTCATCGTGCTGGGCATGATCGCGGCCTCGTGGATCACGAAGATCACCGGGCAGTTTCCCTCCCATCCGATCGTGGAGGTGTTTGCGGGCGACGGCTGGGCGAAATTCGGCGCGATCATGCTCGCGGTCGTGTGGGCGCCGGTTTCGGAGGAGCTCATGTTCCGCGGGCTGCTGTTTCCGGGATTGTCCGCGTGGCTGCGCTGGGTGCCGGGCATGCTGGTCAGCGCGTTTGTCTTCGCGGTCATCCATCCGCAGGGCTGGGCCGGCGTGCCGGCCATCATGGCGCTGGCGGCCGCGTTCTCCCTGCTGCGCATGTGGCGGCAGAGCCTGATCGCCCCAATGACCGCCCACGCGCTGAACAACGGCCTCATGTGCGCGATGATGATGCTGCTGTGGTGATGCAGGAAGCCTCCTCCCGGATACGCCGCACAGGTTTCGAGAAATCGCACCCGTTTTGTGGCTGACATCAACCGCAGTTCTGATAAGATTTTTGAGCGATTGCCCGCTTCCCACCTTCCCGACAAGAAAAGTTCCGCCGAAGTTGTGACGCTCGGCGGATTATCCCGTAGCTCCTATCAACGAGCATTTCGATCCAAACCAGCGTGCCCCCGACCATGAAAGCACTCTCCACAGCCATCCTCATCTGCTGCTTCGGTTGCTCTCTGCATGCCGAGAATCTCAAGGAAGATGGTTACCGCAAGTGGACGGATTCGCAGGGCCGTGTGATCGATGCCAAATTGCTTGGCTTTGAGAATGACACCGTCACGTTGCAAACCAAGGACGGTAAGCTCTATCCCCTTCCCCTGGCTCGCTTGAGCGCGGAGGATCAGGCCATTGCCAGGAGCATGAGCCTTGATGCGACCCAAAGCGCGGCCGATCCAACCGCCGCCTCACAGTGGTCTCCGCCAGCGCAGCCACGCCTGGCAGGGGTGGTGAAGTCTGAGGCCAAGAAGGAAGCCAAAAGTTTTCTCAAGGAACTCAAAGATCCAAAGCCCCTCACCGTCGAGGCTGCGGAGACCTTTGCCATGGCGCGTGCCTTGTATCGGGAGGGCCTTTTCGAGGAGTGCCAGCAGGAACTCGCCGCCTTCTGGAAAAAGAATCCGCGCGACGGAGCTGCTTGGGGGCTGCGATTCAACGACAATCTGGGGTTCAAGATCGGTCGTCCTGCCATCTATCCCGCGTTGATTCTGCTCACCGACTCCGTAAACGGGCGGATCAAGGAGAAAACCTTGGCCAAGCCGGTTCAGCCGGTCGATTGGAACATCGTTGCCCTGCTGGTTGGCAAGGCGAGTGGACTCATGCCCGCCAATGACGAGGAGGCGAAAGCCGGAAAAGGCACTCCGGCCTCCAAGTCGATCGACCCTCTCCTGCTCGCCAACGACCATCGAGCGGTTCACGACTTGGTCTGGCTGACTCGAGAATATTACCGCGCTGTGACTGAGGGGAAAATCAACCTGCGCCTCCAGGTCGTGTATTTGCCGGAGTTGGAGTTCAAGCTGTGCGCGGCTGGCGGGCCCGGCGTGCATGACGTGAATTCTCCCAAGCTCAAGGCGGCCATCCCGCCAGACATCGCCAAAGTGGCGGATTGGTATTGGCAGATTCATCCCGGGATCGACCCACCTGCTGGCGGCGGGTATTACCTTGGCTCCTTTGCGCCAGGCGGCACTGCCGGCGGCGGTATCGGCATGATGCCGGAGTCGAACAAACCGCTGGTCATGTGTGATGACCTCATGATGACCCATCGGCCGAACAAGGAGGGCGGTGGCCTCCTGCATCCAATGGTCAATCAGATTTTCCTTCCCACCTGGTTTCAGCATGAGTTTTTCCACAACCATTTTGGTCAGAATCCACACCTCGGACTCGAGGCGAAACCTCACCAGTGGTTCGATCGCACCACGTGGCCCGAGGATTTCGTGGGCCGCTTTGAGGCCGACTACTACTCGGAAGCCATGTTCAAGCGGCTGCAGACCCAGGCCAAACCTTCGTTCGCAGGCTACTTCATCCGCAGGAATTGGTTTCCAGAGATTCTTTCGGCGCTGAAGCCCGAGGACTTGGTGGGACGCTACGTTTATGGCCCGAATAACGGCTGGAACGCCGGTGAGATCAAGCTGGCGGACGGCCGCCTGGAGTGGCGCAACGATGCGGGCAGGGCTTGGGGGCTCACCTTGGAGAAAGATGGCGTGCTGAAGACCGATGAACGCAACCCCTACTTCAAGGAGACGCCCCACTATCAAATCCTGCCCGTCCGCGGAGCCGACGGACTTCCCAGCCAGGGCGTAGGCGGCTACCAATCCGGCGCAAAGACATTCCTCCGCCAAAAGTGAACCGGGTCGTCGCAAATGCGGCCGCGTTCTCCCTGCTGCGCCTGTGGCGGCAAAGTTTGATCGCCCCGATGACCGCCCACGCCCTGAACAACAGCCTCATGTGCGCGATGCTGCTGCTGCTGTGGTAGGAGCGAGAGGGCACATGCCCTTGGAAAAAACGAGCCTGCAGGCCGCTGCGGATGATGTCCGGCCACTCGATCATTTCTCATTCCCGACAGGCGTGCCCGATGATTCTCGCCGCCACGACTTTGCCATCCACCAGCAGCGCTTGACCATCGTCGTAGAGTCCCTGGTCGTTGGGATAACGTCGTTTGAATCTCGCAATGTCCACCTTAGGTGTCCCAGAGTCCGCATCCATGCGGCATGCAGCCAGGCCGCCTTCACTGTCCAGATACTCCCAAATCGTGTAGTACAGTCCTTCCTTCACTCGGGCGAATCGGCCGCCCTCGAGTTGAATGGAACTCATCACACAGGCCTCACCATCCCGTCCCCCGACGAAGCGTGTGAAAACGGTCTTCTCATCCAGGCTGGCCATTTTCAACTGATGGGTGAGCGCAGTCTCTGAGCGGCCGACGAACGCCACCAGCGAGCTTAGCCCGAGTTCCAATTCACCTCCAGCAAACTGCACCCGAAGTCTGCCAGCGCCCTCAGGCTCCGCGTAGAGCAAGCGCTTGCGTGTGGTGATGGATTTCTCGATGGGTGCTGGTGTTGCCTTCTGGACTGGCGGCGGGCTGGGAGTCTCCGTGGCAGCCGTGGTCATGCGCGGCTGCTCTGGATTTGGCTGGGCTGAGCTTGCCTGCTCCAGACTCGGCGCGGCCTGGGCAGTCACATCATGAGCGGGGTCTGCGCTTCGATTCCAATACAGCGTCTCGCCTGCGAGCACGCGCCCAGCCCGAGCGGATTTTGAGGTGGTGGACACCAGCGAACATTGAGTCCCCAAGAAGCATGCCCCGAGCACGAGCCAGCCTTTGCATTGAGATAGGGTGGATTTCATGCGCCACAGCGTATCGGAAACCGTGATCTTTGGCAATAGCCTTGGAAACGTGAGCAATGGCAGGACAAAGGGGCTGTCCTCTGTGACGAAAAGACTTTGCATACTCCTTTGGGAACAAGTTGACCCCTTCGGTCTTCAGTCGCTTGATCTCTTGCGCCGCCCCCTCAAACTCCTTCCGCAAGAGGCGATGTCTGTTTCACACCGAAGGCCTTGAGCAGGTCTTTGACTAGCTTGGTCACGTCGTCGAGCACCAGGTAGCACATGGGGACGAGGAAGAGGGTGATGACGGTGGCAAAGAGGCTGCCGTAGCCCATGGCGACGGACATGGGCGTGAGGAATTGCGCGCTGGTGGCCTGCGCGGTGCGGTTGTCCCCGAACACCCATTCGAGGATCTGCTTCACCACGGGCGGCGAGTGCTCGACCATGGGGCCGAGATTGAAGATGAGCGGCACGAGGCCGACGAAGGTGGTGATCTGCGTGAGGAAGATGGCGCGGAAACGCGACGCGCCGCCCTCGGTGACGGCGGATGCCATGTCGCCGCCGTTGTCCTTCAGCTCATTGATGCGATCCACGAGGACGAGGGTGTCGTTCACGATGACGCCGGAGACGGCGAGCATGCCGCAGAGGCTCATGAGGCTGAGCGGCATGCCGTGGAAGAGATGGCCGAGCGTGGCGCCGACGACGCCGAAGGGGATGAGGATGAGCACGATGAAGGGCTGGAGGTAGCTCCGCAACGGGATGGCGATGAGGGCGTAGAGGATGAAGAGGACAAACCAGGTGGAATACTTCAGCGCGGTCTGGCTCTCTTTTTCGCTGCGGGCCTCCCCTTCAAAATTCCAGCCGATGTGCGCATGCTGGGACATGACCTCCTCCATGAAGGGAACGAGAGATTCGCGTACAACGCCTGGATTCGTGGTGGCCTTGTTGACATCGGCGGTGATGTTGAGCGCGCGGCGGCGGTCCACGCGTTTGATCGAGGTGAAACCTTTGCCCACCTTCGCCTCGGCGACGCGGGCGAAGGGGATTTCGAGCCCGTTCATGGTGCGGACACGCAGCGTATCGAGCGTGGCGAGGGATTTGCGGTCCTCCTTCGGGTAGCGGAGCATGACTTTGACCTCATTGCGGCCACGCTGGATGCGCTGGACTTCATCGCCAAAGAAAACACCGCGCACCTGCCGTGCGAGGTCATTGACGGTGAAGCCGAACTGCTGTGCCTCCGGCTTCAAACGAAGCTGGATCTCGTTGCGCCCGGAATCGAGGCTGTCAGACACGTCGAAGACGCCGGCGATGGTGCCGAGCTTCTCTTTGATCTGCTCGGAGAGAGCGAGCAGCTCGTCGGGATTCGTGCCGGTAAGCTGGATGTCGATGGGATCGCCGCTGCGCATGATCTCGGCGCGGAAGGTGAGCTCCTCGGCACCGGGGATGCTTTTCGATCCGTAGGCGGTCTCGATGCGCTTCCGCCAATCGGCGGCCATATCGACAGTGCTGACCTGCATGCTGCGCTCCTCGGGCCCGTAGGTCTCGATCGTCACCTCGCCACGGTGACCGCCAGTGCCGCCTGAGGAGCCGCGTGAGCTGCCGGTCATGCCGGAGTTTGAAATGATGCTGCGGATGACCGGACGGCCGTCAGGACCGACGTAGTCTTTGCGCATCTGCTCGGCGAGCTCGTAGATTTTGGCGATGTGATTGTCTGTGGTCTCGAACGGCGTGCCGTCCAGCATGGTGAGGCGGCACTCGATGCGCTCAGAGGCGACGCGGGGGAAGAAGGTGGTCGCGATGCGGTCGCTGAAGTAAAACGCGAAGAGCACCCCGAGGCCACCAAACACTGCGGCGAGCACGCTGTAGCGATGATGCAGGCAAAATCCCAGCGCGGGCCGGTAAACCCGCGTGACAAACTTGGCCAGCAGCCGCTCCGAGAAGCGATGCACGGGATCGAGCGCATCGGCGGCGCTGCTGAGCACGGGAAAACGATGCGCGAGATGACTCGGCAGGATCAGCTTTGTCTCCATGAGGGCCAGCAGCATCACACAGATGAAAATGATGGCGATGGGCTGGAACATGACGCCGAAGTCGCCAAAACCCGCCGCCATCGGCGAGAAGGCGGCGATGGTCGTCAGCACGCCGAAGGTGATGGGCGCGGCGAGACGCTGCACACCTTCAATGGCGGCATCGAGCGAAGTTCGCCCTTCCTGTTTGAAGGTGTCCACCTGCTCGGCGGTGACGATGGCATCGTCCACGACGATGCCGAGCACGAGGATGAAGCCGAAGACGGAGCTGAGATTGATCGAAAGATCAAAAAACGGCATCAACGCGAAAGCACCAAGGAAACTCATCACCATGCCGACCGCCACCCAGAACACCGCGTCGAAGCGCAGGAACAGACCGACGCAGATGAAGACGAGAATCATGGAACTGCGGGCATTTTGCAGCAGAAGCTGGATGCGCCCCTTCACGATCTTCGAGCGGTCGTTCCAGAACTCGAGGCGGACGCCATTCGGCAGCTTGCTGCCTTTCGTGAGGATGTAATCTTTGACGTTCTCGGCGATCTCGATGGCGTTCTGCGACTTCTCGCGCATCACGGTGATGGAGACGCAGCGTTTGCCGTCGAGGCGGGAGATGAGGAGGTTCTCGTTGAAGCCGTCGGCGATCTTCGCGATCTCGCCGAGCGTCAGCTTGGTGCCATCCGGCCGGGTGAGGACGACGACCCGGGCATAATCGGCCCCGCTGTAGGCACGGCCTCGGGTGCGGATGGAAACATCCCCCGCCTCGGTCTGCACGACGCCGGCGGGCAGGTCGATGGCGCTGCCGCGGATGGCGGTGCTGATTTGGTCCAAGGTCAGGCCGTATTTTCGCAGCGTGGCCTCGGGAATCTCGATGCTGATCTCGTAAGGCCGTACGCCGCTGAGATTCGCGTGCGAGATGCCTGGCAGCGCGGCGATCTCATCACGAATCTGCTCGCCGAGCCGACGCAGGTCACGCTCCGCCATGTCGGCGGCAAGCATGACGCTGATCACCGAATCCAGATGATCGTCCTGCTGGATGATGGGCCGCTCCGCCAGCGTGGGGAAGTTCGGGATGGCATCGACGCGGATTTTCAGCTCGTCGAGGATGTCGCGGGCCTGCTTCGCGTCGTTGATCTCGATCATCACGTTCCCGCCGCTGGAGGACGCGGTGGAGACGATGCGCTTGATGCCGGTGACCTGCTGGATGGCCTCTTCAATGCGCAGGACGATGGTTTCCTCCACCTCCTCAGGCGTGGCCCCAGGATACGGCACCTGGACGGAAAGGTAGCGCGATGGCATGTCCGGAAATACCTCCAACGGGATGCGCCCCGTGAGCAGCGTCCACAGGCCCAGCCCCATGATGGCGAGCATCAGGAGATTGGCGGCGACGGAGTTGCGGGCGAACCAGGAAATCATCGTGGCGGAGGGCTAAGAGCGGAGCGCTGGGAGGTCAAGAAGGCACGGCCGAGAGAAGAACGCCCCGGAAACGCGGCAGATGCGCCGAAAATGCGCAGGCGCTGTGTTTTGGCCAGCCCCCTTGAAGTTTCGAGCGCCAAAACCGACATCATGACTTTTTTCTTGTCCGGTGTTGGCTTTTGGTGCGGTATATCGGCTCCCCGCCGTTTTTTCCCAACCATGAAGTTCATCGCCCTCTCTCTCGCCCTGCTCGCTTCGGTCGCGTCCGCGCAGGATTATCTCGAAATCGCCGCGAATCCCGGTTTGCCGGGTGGCGGGAAGAAAGTCGTGCTCGTCGCCGGTGATGAAGAATACCGCACGGAAGAGTCGATGCCGATGCTGGCGAAGATTTTGGCGAAGAAGCATGGCTTCAATTGCATCGTGCTGTTCTCCACGGACGAGAAAGCAGGTTACATCGACCCAAACAACCAGAAAAACATCCGCGGCACCGAGACGCTGAATGACGCGGACCTGCTCATCATCGGCACGCGCTTCCGTCAGCTCCCAGGCGAGCATCTGGCGCATTTCGCGAAGTTCCTCAATGCGGGCAAACCGGTGATCGGCTTCCGCACGGCCACGCATGCCTTCACGGGCAATGCGCAGACGGGTGACTTCAAATGGAGCCAGTTCGGCCTCAAAATCCTCGGCGAGCAGTGGGTGGCGCATCATGGGGCGCACAAGAAGGAAGGCACGCGCAGTGTGTTTGAGACCGCGAGCCTCAAAAATCCCGTGCTGCGAGGCGTGGAGGAGATCTTTGGCACTTCGGATGTCTATACCGTGAAGAACCTCGATCTCAGCAAGGCGACGATTTTGCTGCGCGGTGCGGTGACTTCGAGCCTGAATGATCGCTCGCTGGCCATCGACGGCCCGAAGAACAATCCGATGCAGGCGCTGGCCTGGCTCTTCAATTACACCGCGCCGGACGGCAAGACGCAGGGGAAATCCTTCTGCACCACGATGGGCGCGGCGGTGGACTTCATCGACGAGGACCTGCGTCGCCTCATTGTGAATGCGGCCTATCATCTCACCGGCCTCGAAGTGCCCGCAAAGGCCGATGCGGCCTTCGTCGATCCCTTCAACCCGACGATGTATGGCTTCATCAAGGACGCGAATCACTTCAAGGAACGCAATCTGAAGCCCGGCGACTTCGCCACGGGCAAGAGCCCCTCAATGGGCCTGCCGGGTGATAAAAAGCCCGATGCTGCCGCTGCCGATCAGCCGCCGCATGCGCCGAATGCCGAGCCGCCTGCCGCATCGAAGGCTCGTGCGCAAAACGTCGCGCCGCCGAGCAAGGGCGAGCGCATCGTGCTCATCGGCAATGGGCTCGCTGAGCGTGACACCTGGTACAGCCGCATCGAGACGGAGCTGCAGCTTCGTTATCCGGGGCGCGACCTCTTCTTCCGCAACATGGGCCATGTCGGCGACACACCGGGCTTTCGTCCGCATCCGGCACGCGTCTCGCAGTGGGCCTTCCCCGGCGCGGAGAAGTTTCATCCCGACAAGACGGTGCACAACGGCAAGGGCTTCTACCCGACGCCGGATCAATGGCTCACGCATCTGAAGGCGGACACGATTGTCGGCTTCTTCGGTTACAACGAGAGCTTCGACGGCCCGAGCAAGGTCGGCAATTTCGAGGCGGAACTCGACGCGTGGGTCGTTCACACGCTGAGCAAGGCCTACAACGGCAAGGAAGCGCCGCGTGTCGTGCTCGTTTCGCCGATCGCGTATGAAGACCAAAGCGCGAAACGCGATCTGCCGAAGGGCGATGCGGAAAACGCGAACCTGCTGCTTTATGCCGCAGCCATCGAGAAGATCGCGAAGAAGCATGCGCTGACCTACATCGACCTGTTTTCGCCCACGAAGGAGATCGAGGCTAAGGGCGGCGAGGCCTTTACCACCGGCGGATTCGTTCCCACCGACAAAGGTTATGAAAAGATCGGTGAACTGCTCGCCACCGGCCTCTACGGTCACTCCAGCCGCGAATCGAAGGCCGATCCGAAGCTCGTGCATGAGGCGGTGATGCAGAAGGACTGGTTCTGGAACAACGACTACAACATCCTCAATGGCGTGCACACGCACGGCCAGCGCTACAATCCCTACGGCCCGCAGAATTACCCCGATGAAGTGAAAAAGACCCGCGAGATGGCCGCGCTGCGCGATGAGCTGATCCGCAACGTCGCCGCGGGCAAGACGACCGATTTGAAGGTCGATGACGGCAAGACACACAAGCTCCCCGAGGTGCCAACGAACTACCAGCCGAGCGTGAAGAACGGCAGCACGAAGTATCTCTATGGCGAAGAGGCCACCAAGACGCTGACCGTGCCGGAAGGCTACAAGGTGGAGCTTTTTGCGAGCGAGAAGGAATTCCCGAACCTCGCGAACCCGATGCAGATGAGCTTTGACAACAAAGGCCGCCTGTGGGTCGCCACGATGCCGACTTATCCGCACTATCGCCCCGGCGATGCGCTGCCGAATGACATGCTGCTCATCTACGAGGACACGAATGGCGATGGCAAAGCGGACAAGGAAACCGTCTTCGCCGACAAGCTGCACCTGCCCATCGGCTTCGAGTTCGCGCCGGAGGGCGTGTATGTCTCGCAGGAGCCGAATCTCGTGCTGCTGCGCGATACGAACGGCGACGACAAGGCCGATAGCATGGAGATCGTGCTCGGTGGCTTCGACACGCACGACACGCATCACGCCATCAGCGCCTACACCGCCGATCCGAGCGGTGCGTTCATGATGTGCGAGGGCGTGTTCTTGCACTCGAACATCGAAACGCCCTACGGCCCCGTGCGCTGCGTCGATGGTGGTTTCTATCGCTACAGTCCGCAGCGCGGCCAGCTCGAGCGCAGCATCCAGATGAGCATCCCGAATCCCTGGGGCTACATGTTTGATCAATGGGGCCAGGATTTCCTCCTCCACACCTCCGGCACCACCATGAACTACGCGCTGCCCGTGCAGGTGAAGCCCGTGTTCGGCAGCAAGACGCCATCCACGCCTGATCTGGTCCCCAAAGGCCACAACGTGCGCCCCACCAGCGGCCTCGAAATCGTGAGCAGCCGCCACTTCCCGGACGATGTGCAGGGCGACCTCATTTACTGCAACGCCATCGGCTATCTCGGCATCAAGCAGGTGAAAGTCGAAGACGCCGAAGGCGGCACCGGCTGGAAGACCACGCACCAGCCCGACCTCCTCCAGAGCAGCGATGGCAACTTCCGCCCCGTCGATCTCGAATTCGCACCCGATGGCAGCCTCTACGTCATCGACTGGCACAACGTGCTCATCGGCCACATGCAGCACAACGCCCGCGATCCCCTCCGCGACCACGTCCACGGCCGCATCTACCGCATCACCTACCCCAGCCGCCCGCTCGTCAAAGCTGCGCCGGTGGCCGGAGCGCCCGTTGAGGCCCTGCTGGAGAATTTGAAGGCCCCTGAACTCCGGCAACGCTACCGCACCCGCCGTGAGCTGCGCGGCCTCGGCGCGGAGAAAGTGCTGCCCGCCGTCAAAGCCTGGGCCGCGAAACAAACCGACACCCACGCGAAGCTCGAAGCCCTCTGGACCACCTGGGGCCTCAATGAGGCCGATGAAGGCCTCCTTCGCGAAATGCTGGCCTCCACCGACTTCCACGCTCGCGCCGCCGCCGTGCGTGTGCTGCGCTACAACACGCACCGCATCGCCGATCACGTCGCCTTGCTCGAAAAGGCCGCGCAGGATGAAAACGGCCGCGTGCGCCTCGAAGCCATCGTCGCCGCGAGCTGGCTGCCGAATGTGCCCGCCGCGAAAAACATCGTCGCCCTCGCTTCAAAGCTCCCACTCGATGAATGGAGCCAAAATGCCGCCAAAACCGCTGCGGATCGCCTCGCGGGCATCGTCGAGATCGCCAAGCCCGAATACAAAGTCGTCAAAGCCCCCGCGCATTTGAGCGATGTCGCCAAAGGCCAGTTCACTGCCGGCCAGGAGGTCTATTTCCGCGAAGGCCACTGCGTCACCTGCCATCAGGCGAACGGCCAGGGCCTCGATCCCGCCTTCCCGAGCATCGCCAGCAGCCCGTGGGTCACCGATGACAAGGAGCGCCTCATCAAGATCGTCATGTACGGCCTCATGGGCCCCATCAAAGTCGGCGGCAAAGAATACAACGGCCAGGTCCCGATGACCCCGTTCGCCGGCATGCTCAAAGACGAAGAAATCGCCAACGTCCTCACCTTCGTCCGCAACAACTTCGGCAATAAGTCCGACGCCGTCACGCCCGCCGAAGTCAAAGCCATCCGCGACGCCAACAAGGGCCGCATGATGCTCTTCACCACGGATGAGCTGTTGAAGCTGCATCCGATGAAGTGAGACGATCGACACTTCATCCCCAACTCTCCTGCCGATACGAGGCAGGAGACGTGTTGCGATACTGGCGCATCATGCGGCTGAAGTAGTGGCGGTTCACGAGGCCGCAGGTCTCGGCGATGGCTTCGATGCTGTCGTCGGTGTGGCGAAGCAGGCGGCAGGCTTCGTCGAGGCGGTAGTCGAGCAGGATGCGCATCGGCGGCTGGTTCACTTCTTCTTTGAAGAGGTGGTTCAAATTGCGCACGCTGAGCCCGGCATGGCGGGCGATTTGATCGGCGGTGAGCTTCAGACCGAGGTGCTGGTTCATGAACTCCATCGCCCGTAGCACGCGGGCATCGAGCCGCTGCTGCTCCCACACGCTGGCGGGCAGTTTTTTCACAAACTCGCTCACGAGCTGGATGCTCACCCAAGGAAAACGCACACTCTGCGGCTTCGCGCCGACTTTGATGAGCTCGTTGAGCATCGTCTTATGCGCCGCCGTCGCGGAAAACGCGTAAATGCCCGGCGCAGCACGATCTGCGGCCGGGCCGAGATTGAAATGGCAGTACCATTTGCTGAAGGGCCTTCGCGTGGTCGTGCTGAACGTCGTGCGTGGCGGGATCAGATACACGGTGCCTTTTTTGAGCACAGTGCTCTCGCCGTCGATCTCCACCACACCGCCCTCCTGCATCGGCCAGTAAAGCCGCCAGTAGGGATCGTTCAGCCGGCGCAGCTCCCACTGCTGCAACTCAATCTTGCGTGTGGTGAGGATGTCCACCGTGACCCCCGGCAGCGCCACGCTGCGATGCCCCTGCACACGATGCGCCGACCCGGCGGGCACCACACTGAGGATGGAGGGCTTGTCTGACATGCGGTTTTGCGGAATCGGATACAAGCCTGTGCGGGATGCCTGAAGGCATCAAGCGGTCTTTGGCGGAGATTCGACTGTCTCGCTTCCACCCATGAGCAAACCTTTCCGCAGGCCCTGCGGCAGCCGCTCAAATCCGCACGCCGCTCCAACGAGCGCTCCGACAACCACGCCGCGATGGCAGTTATCGCCGCCGACCATCGTGTTGGCCACCACGGCAGCCTCGAAGTCGTCGGCATACTTCCACGCGAGGTAGAGCGCGGCCGGGAACGATTCGCGGACATAGCACGCGGGGCTCACATGACGGCCGATAACCACCAGATCGTGATCCTTGGACCAAAGTGCAGCCTTTCGTTCGGAGAACCATCGCCCTGCGTGATTCAGGATCGTCTCGCGCAACGGCTCGCCGAGCATCAACGCGAGAAGCATGCGCGCGAGAGATTTCGCCGCGTCGAGCATGTCTTCATCGCCATGAGAGAAGCCCACATGCTCCTGAACCGCAGCAGGCGCTTCTTTGCCCAAGCGAGCGCACAGCAAGCCCACACCCGCGAGACCGCCAATGTGCACGTCCGCGCCGCCGCAGCGCCGCGGCTTCGAGCCACGTGCCAGCTGCGTGAAAAAGTGCCGATGATACTCCTCCACGTAGGTGTCTCGATGTTTCCCCGGCGTGAGCATGAACTCGATGTAGTGCTCCAGGTAGTCATCCAGGTCATAGCCGCCCTTCGCGGTGAGCGATTCATCCAGCACGCGCACGAGCTGGAGGTTCAGCGTGTTTTCGCCCGCTCGCAGAAACGGATGGTAGTGAATGCCGGGCTGCCCCCAGTATTGGGCCTGTTCCCGGAGGATATCGCCGCGCTCATTCAGCGGCGTGTAGCTGGATCGCCACAGAATGCTGTCCGGATGGAGACGCTTCGGTGACATATAGCTGCGGATGATGCCATAGTCGCGCTGCAGTGCTCCGCGGTCGTAATACCAGTGCGCCGGCATGGCCAGCGCATCCGCGATGTAGGCACCGGTGACCATCCCGGCGCAGCGATCTTCGAGAACATGATTCATGATTCAAACGAGGTGGTTTGAGCAAACTCGTGTCCTGCCAGCCAGGCATCCTCCACACGGGAGCGGCGCAAGGCATCACCCACAAAGTGCAGTCGTGCTGGCAAAGCAGGCAGAGTGATCGGTGCATCGACACGAGCGAGCCGCCAGCGATGCCCAAAAGCCGCGACGAAAGCGCTTGGCGGAAGTTCCCAGCGCTCCTCAACCATCGAACGAACGAGTGCCGGATACTCCACAGGCGGTTTTTCCAGATGCTCGCGGCTGAACGCCTCACCGAGATGCGCCACCAGCGCGGTAAAGCACGGCGCGATGCGTCCCGGCTTATGATTCTCGCAAGCTGTCCAAGCCAGCGCAGTGCCGGGTGCGCTGAACGCATATGTTTCTCGCGTGCGGCCGATCCAATCGCCGTGATAGGCCAGCGCAACCGCAAGACACGGAATGTATTCGAATGATTGCTCAAGGCCGAAGAGCCGTGCTGTTTGTGGCCAGGGTGCCGTGCTCACCACGTGGTCGAAATCCGCCAAAAGGCCCTTCGCATCGTCGATTTGGCATTCGGTGCGGATTTCGATGCCTTTGGCGAGTTCACGGGCAAGACGACTGTTCCCATCGCGATGGATCCAGCGACCCGAATCTGGCAGTTCGTGTCCGTTTTCATCGCGCACCGGCTTTTCCAGGTTCCACAGAGCCTCACCACAGACATCGGTGGCCGCTTGGCGAAAGCGCTCATCGCGCATCGTGAAGTATTGCGCGCCATGATCGATCACATGACCTTCCCAGCGCTTCGAGGCACAACGCCCACCAAAGCCGCGAGATTTTTCCATCAGCGTCACCGCCGCGCAACGCTGCGTGAGTCCTCGTGCCACTGCAATGCCAGCGAGCCCTGCTCCGATGATGGCGATGCGTTTTCCAGAGAGGTCGTTCATGAGCAAAGGTGGGATAACATGTGTCGAGTTACGCCCTGGCGGACCACCCGGATGTGGGTTTGTGATTGCCGAATCCGACACATCTACCGCCAATGCTGGCATGGAACGAAAGCCGCACGTGGCTAAGCATGGCCGCCTCAATCAACCACCCACACGACCATGGCCGACATCACCACCAGCGCAGCAGACAAGAAGGAAAAGGAATACTTCACCGACATCCCGCAGGCCGCCCCCGGCTTCTTCCTCAAAGGCTCCCACCAATACGATTGGGGCCTCAAAAACCGCCTCAGCAAGGTCTTCAATCCCAAGGACGGCCGCACCGTCATGCTCGCCTTCGACCACGGCTACTTCCAGGGGCCGACCTCCGGCCTGGA
>Ga0169931_10003600_pt1 | contig 24499 bp, 22 predicted proteins | sample Kivu_15m_20L_FD_129675 | JGI IMG/M metagenome (GOLD analysis project Ga0169931, IMG submission 129675) | Freshwater microbial communities from Lake Kivu, Western Province, Rwanda to study Microbial Dark Matter (Phase II) - Kivu_15m_20L... | ecosystem: Environmental > Aquatic > Freshwater > Lake...
TCTTGAGTCTTGAGAACCTTCAGGATCTGGACTTCTGTAAACTTTGACTTTTTCATACTCTTTGCGCTTGGTTAAAGTTAAAACTCTATTTTTAACCTGTCGCAAAAAAACAGCCCTATACCTGCTCATTAGTGGCAATTTTTAATACGTTAAGCGCATTTTCGAAATCATTCATTGTAGTTTGGCTTGTTAATACCCTATCAATGAAGTATCTCATTTGTTCGTAGTATGTATCTCCAATTCCACATTCATTTTTAAAGATAACTTCATTATTACCCAGTTTTATAACTTCATTTTTTATTAAATCAACAACTATTGTATTCTCATCTGTTACAATCTCAATTGTACGTTTTGTGTCTCTCCTGAAATAATTTAATGCAATATCCATCAAGTAATTCTCATATTGAAATATAAACCTTGCTGAATCTATAGAATCGATTTCCAATGATGACAATGACTGTTTGAAACTTGACACCATCTGTGGAAAACCAAATATCCAGGTACAATAATCCAATTCGTGTATAAGATCGAGATGAACACCTCCTCCCATATTCGGATTTGCGCTATAACTACTTCTGAAATCTATATTAGGCCTCCATTCTGGTAAATAAGACCCTGCGTAAACACTAATTTCATTTATCCGTGGCTTATAAGCGTCTACGTATTCTTTAATAAACCGAATAGACGGATGAAATCGCAGGTTACATGCTACATATGTGATTATTTCTTCTTTTTGAATAAGCTGTAAAAGCTGATCAGCTTTTACCAAATTGCTTAAAACCGGCTTTTCAATAAATAGAGGGCATCCAAGAGGTAAAAGTTCGCAGATTGTGGACTCATGAAGGCTAGTAATATTAGAGATAATAGCAAAGTCGATATTTTGAGGCACCTCCTCGAATGAATACACATTAATAACCCCCGGAATTGCTTCTGCATTTTTTTGCGATCGAATTGCATAAATAAGTGCCTCTGGCATAATATGGTTAATCGCTGCTACATGTTTCCTGCCTATTGATCCCAAGCCGCATATCAGAATCTTCATAGATCAAAGCCTATTCTATTGTTTATCAATAAATATTCCATAAATTCAAAATCAATAGGATGGTCAAGGTCGAAACAAATATGCGGCATAATATATATTAAGGAGCGCTCCGAAATTGTTGTTGGATTTTGTATATCGAAAAAAGTTCTCTTGAAGAAATAAAAAGATGCATTCATGTCATAAACAGGTGGTGCTGATTGCCTTGTTAAAAAATTACTTTTTTTAATTAGTGAAAAATAGCCGTTCTCCTTTTGCTCTACCATATTAAAATATGGATTCCTATTAGCTAAATTAACTGAGAATAGGTTAAGTGCATCTGGATCTCCTCGGATGATATCAAACGCATCAACTAAATCTATAATACTTCTGAGAGGCGAAGAAACATCGAGATCAAGTATAAAATCATATCTGATACCTCTCACTTTTTCTTCATAAACCAAAATGTCATAAATAGTTTCCACCTTACCTGCAGTATCTGAAGACAGATGTGCCGGTCTGGTGTATGGTGTTTGAATACCGTACCGAGATGCAACACTCTTAATTTCAACGCTATCAGTAGAGAGTGTAATATCTGCAGAAAATAAAGAGGTAAATTTTTTTGCGTGATTAATACTATAAAAAATAAGTGGAGCTCCATTTATATGCCTTATGTTTTTCCCTGGTATACCTTTAGAGCCCCCTCTTGCACAAAGGGTGATTAAAATATTCATCTAAAACTTTATACTTTTAATATCAATATTGGCCTTTTCATAGTCTTGAGGGCTTCCAATATCAAGCCAATAGCCTATTAGAGGATAAGACACTACTTTATATTTTTTTTTTATCAGTTCATCCATTAGATCTGTAGCATTGAAATATGTATTTTTAGGTAAAAACCTGAGAAATGTTTTCTTCAACAAATAGATTCCTCCATTAGAATAATATGTATAAGTTGGTTTTTCTTTGAAGTTAATTACACATCCCATATTGGTTTCTAAAACCGCATATGGAATGTTTACATGGTAAGGAATAGTAACAACTGACATATCTGCATCTTTATCAAGAAAATCCAAAAAAAAATGCTCATAGTCAAGGTTTGTAAGGATGTCTGAGTTACTTATAAGTATATATTCATGTTCAAAATTTTCTACTTTAGAAACAGCTCCAATCGTGCCTAACGGTTCGTCTTCATGGATATAATTCAACTTGATATTTCTTGCAGAACCATCCCCAAAATATTCTTTAATTTGGTCTCCCAGATATTTGACAGATATCCAAAAATCATCGATACCGAAAAGGCAAAGTCTTGTAATATTATGATCAATAATAGGTTTATCTCCTACTTTTAATAGCGGTTTAGGAGTCGTTAATGTTAAAGGCATTAATCGTTCCCCTTTACCACCAGCCATAATCACAGCATCTACAGGAAGATAAGAGTGAAATTCTCTGAAATTTATTACGTTGACAATCCTATTACTTTTATCGAGTACAGGTATTATCCTAAAATTACTTTCCCTGTATTCAATTATTTTCTGAATATTATTATCACCTTTTCTTATAAAACGGGGATTTGATTGTATTATCAATTCAAGTGTCTGCTCAATTTTTACTCCCCGCAATAATCCCCTGCGTACATCACCATCTGTGAGTGCACCAATTAATCTCTGCTCCGAGTCAACCACAAACAAAATTGCGTCCTTACCAAGCTTATTCAATTGTAACAATGCTTCTGCAATGGAATTATTCTGATTAATTAAATGGTCTTTATAGGAGATCATTTATCAATATATTTTATAAGTTGAAAAGCCTCAGCATATTCTACACCTACTGACGCCCCCCTAAAAATAGCCAGTGCTTCCAAGTTTTTAAGGCTTCGTGGAAAAGGATGTTCCCCAATTTCAGATTTAAAAACTTTCAGTATTCTGGCTTTTTCTTGAAAGAATGGAGATATATCAACATAATAATTTGGTTGAAATACCCGTTCCGGTAAAGCAGGGGCAAATTCTGTTTCAGATATGCACTCATAAAGCAAAACCCGTTTGATGAATGGATATCGAAAAGATTTTGTGCAGGCCATTACACTATCAAATAATATTCTATGATCCGAATGCGCATCCGATCTGTTCAATACATAGATGATTTCGGGCTTAACCTCCATAAAAATAGCAGATATTTCAGGTATTAAAGATTGCAGAGACGAACTTGTTAAGGACATTGTTGGGTAACCTAGCTGAAAAATTCTATCGAAGCCGTAGGAGTCGGCTACCATTGCAATCTCTTCTTTTCTTGAATTAACTCTCTCTTCCGTGTATCCATCTTCAAGTGAAACCTTAGTAGCAATAACCCAAAAAATTAAATCCCCATTTTTTTTATGCTTTAAAAGCGTCCCACCCACTCCTAGCGTTTCATCATCTGGGTGAGCAGAAATAACGATAACTTTTTTTGATTGCATTAAATTATATAGTTATTAATTTTAGGTAAATATTTGAACTCGTGTTCAAGTATAAGTATTGACCCATCTGACGTTTTAACCTCAATAATTTTTTCATCATTTGCTAGAACTTTACCCGGCTCCAAATTAACATCTACAGAATTACCAGGTTTAACTTTCCAAATCTTAATGTCCTCGCCGTCAAAACTACAATGAGCCCCAACATATGGTTTTGTAAGTCCTCTTACTAGATTACAAATCGAAATTGTTGTCATTCTGAAATCAATTAAGCCATCATTTTTCCCTCTCTTGCGCCATACATTACCCGAAAGTTGAATCTGTGGAACTGTTGTGTATTGATTTTTATTCAATAAAGGTAAAAAAAATTCTAACTGCCCTACTGCCACTTTAATCATCTTTTCATATAGCGTTTCTGCATCGTCGTCAAATAAAATAGGAAATGGTTTCTGATCAAGAATTTCACCGGTATCAGCATTTTCATCCATAAAGAAAAAGGTTGACCCTGATTCACGCAATCCAAGTACCTTGGCCCAAATTAATGGGTGCCTACCGCGGTTATTGGGTAATAATGCAGGATGATACCCTAAAACACCCATAGGTGCTAACTGTAATAAACTTGATTTTATTAAACTTGACCATCCAAAACAAAATATGATATCAGGATTCAGTTCTTTTATCCACTTTACATTATTTGGGTGATTGACATCATTTACCGTTTTGCAGGGAATATGGTTCTTAATAGCTATATCAGTTAAGTCGAAAAAATCTGAATTAAATGATGATGTTGACTTGGTAACAACACCTACAATATCAGCTTTAAGAATAATTAGCTTTTCAAGAGTTACTTTGGAAAACTTGACGCATCCAATGAATACTATGCGCATTAGAATTTCAGATTATAAAATTTCTTTTTCAAAATATCACTAAAATCAACTTTTCTAAGAACATCAATTATTTTAATTGAAGCATTACCTTCTCCATACAAATTTTTAACAGTCTTAAGCTTCTCTTTAAACGCTGGAGAAAAAGACAACTTTATCGCTTCAACAATTTCTTCTTTTACAGGTTCACAGTCAATAATACTTTCACATTTAAGTCGCCCTCTTTGTCTGTCTCCAATATTAATAGTGGCTTTTTTAAATGATGGCACTTCAATGATTCCACTTGATGAATTACCAATAACAGTATCAACATATTTCAGGCATGATAAATAACGAAGCTGTCCAAGTGATACAAAAGTCACTGAACGTTCTTTATTTTTTTCGACATACTTATCAATCATTTCAATTATGATTCTTCCGTCAGTATCAGCATTAGGCTTTGTAAAAATTATTTTAAGGTCTGGGAATAAATCCAAGGAGTCTAACAAGGCCTTAAACTGTTTCTCTGATTTAGCATTCTCTAGCGTTACAGGATGAAAAGTCACCAGTACATTTTCTTTGCCAAGTTTAAAATCTATTGATTTTTCGAATTCTTCCCGATCGAGAAGGGTTAGTTTATTTATATTTTCAATACCCAAAGCACCAACATTGAAAACGCGTTCTGGTGATTCTCCCAATTGTATCACTCGGTTTGAGTATTCATCAGTTGAAGAAAAATGCAATTGCGACATTTTTGTAATTGAATGTCTGATTGATTCGTCAATCAGGCCTTCCGTTGCTTCTCCACCATGACAATGAGCGATCGGAAGCTTTGATACCATTGCTGCAGTAGCAGCTGCGAATATCTCAAACCTGTCGCCGAGAATTAAAACCATATCCGGCTTTAATCTTTGGTATACCTCTGCAAATCCTATGATACCGAGTCCGATACTTTTAGATATACCGATTTCTGTATCAGACGATAATAAAATTTCTACTTTTTCATCAATTACGAATCCGTCTAATTCAATTTGCTTATATGTAAGTCCAAATTCCGGTGACAAATGCATACCTGTAACACATATCTGAAGCAAAAAATCAGTTTGTTTCGACAAGTGTTTCATTGTCCAATAAAGAAGTCCATATTCAGCTCTAGTGCCCGTAATTACACATATTTTCTTCATTTACTGAATCTGATTAATATCAAGTAATTGAAAAGCCTCAACATCCATTTTAAGCGTTTTCCCAATAACAGAATCAATTAACATTGGTGATATACCAATTCCCGGTCTTAATGCTATCAAATCTTTTTTCTCAATTAATTCTCCTTTATTCATTTTTCTGGAAAAATGAATACTCTTTCTAATCACGTCACGGTTTTTTATTTCAGAATTACTCGGTTCTTTAATTCCTGATCCAGAAATAGCTTTTTCAATATTTCTAATAGCTGCAATCATTTGTTTTAATTCTAACGGGTCAAGAGATGCGGCGTGATCTGGACCATTCATATTTTTATCAAGTGTAAAATGTTTTTCAACAACAACAGCTCCAAGTGCTACAGATGCAACTGGTACTTCAATACCAACAGTATGATCAGAATAACCTGTTTTTACACCTAATTCATCAGCGATAAACTTCATTGCTAATAAATTAACATCACCAAACGGGGTCGGATATTCAGTATTGCAATGAAGTACAGTAATATTATCAGACTGAAAGTTATTGTTTTTGAAAATAGCAACGGCTTCTTTTATTTCAGAAAGAGTAGCCATTCCTGTTGAGATAACCACAGGCTTCTGTTTAGAGGCTATGTGTTCCAAATAAGGTTTGTTTGTAATTTCTCCAGAAGGAATTTTAAAAAAATCAATACCCATTGAATCAAGAAAATCAATACTCTGTTCATCGAATCCTGTTGATAAAAATTTAACGCCTCGTTCTTCTGCATATTCTGCAAGCAGATGGTGCCAACTTTCCGGCATTTCTAGTTTTTTTAACATGGCAAATTGAGATGAATCTCCATCTGACATATTTTCAATCTGATAATTTGCCTTCTGTGCATTGATACTTACAATCTTTTCAGTTTTAAATGTCTGGAATTTAACATAGTCGGCGCCAGCTTCTGAAGCAACTTCAATCAGCTTCATTGCATTTTGTAAATCTCCATTATGATTAACACCAGCTTCAGCTATTACTATCACCTTATTCTTCATGTTATAATTTTTTGAGGATTGCCTACAACTTTATTATTATCGGAAATATCTTTCACTATAACAGAGCCCGCGCCAACAATTACGTTTTTTCCGATTTTTATGCCCTCACGAATTACAGCATTTGCACCAATAAAAGTATTTGAATCTATTGTTACTCCTCCAGCCAGGACTGCACCTGGAGCTATATGGCAAAAATCACCAATAGTACATTCATGTTCGATTATAGAGGCCGAATTACAAATCACCCCACATCCGATAAAAGCTTGTGAATTAACTATTACTCCGGGCATTATGAGTGTAGCATCAGAAATATGGGAATATTTTGATACAATGGAACTTACGTGAACTGCATACGGCATTGAAATATTAGCTAAAGAGAATTTTTTGTACAATTTTTCACGAATTGAATACTGACCGATTCCTAAATAAATATTACCACAAGCTAATTTTTCCATTACTTCTAAATTCGATTCATCTCCTAAATACTCCAGCCTATAAGGGTTTATTTTTTTTTCTTCCTTCTCACAATAACCTGAAAGACTAATGCCATTACTCAATAAAACATCAACAACAACATAAGCATGCCCAGAATAACCTATCACATAATTTTGTTTATTCATAGATTCTTACACTACTTGGAATGTTAACCAATCTATCTGCAATCCATTCACTGTTGGAAAGATCTTCCCGCTGAAATTGTCTAAACATGGGTAAACGATGCATTAGTTCCCATACAGGTCTGGACATTACATTATTTTCATTCGAATAATTAAGAAAACGTTCACGTTCCACTTTGTTATCCAATAAAATTGCATTCAACCAGTAGTTAGCTCTGGAATTTTGAATTTCTTGAATAAACTCAATTTCTTGTTTACGAAAAAAAATCGCATATTGTTTGGCTAATTCACGCTTATTACTAATGAAAGACGAAAGTTGTTCAATTTGTGCACAGGCTAATGCTGCATTAAGATTTGGCATCCGATAATTATAGCCTATAGAATCATGAACAAACTCCCATTTGTGAGGTACTTTAGCTTGTGTTGTCAAATGTTTAGCCTTTTGAGCAAGTTCAGGGTCATTCATTATGATTGCTCCACCACCGCCACAAGTAACTGTTTTATTTCCATTAAAACTAAACACCCCCATTTTTCCAAAAACACCTGTGTGTTTATCATTGTAATAAGAACCTATTGATTCAGCTGCGTCTTCAATCAGTGTAATGTTATACTTCGCACAAATTTCTTTAATCTTATCAATTCTACATGGAAAACCAAATGTGTGCATTGGAACACATGCTTTGATACGTGATCGGCTTTTAATATTGTAAGCAAATCCATCTGCGCCAATTTTTACATTTTGTTCTAAAAACGAAAGCAATGAGGTCGGTGACATCCCTAAAGTATCTTTATCGACATCTATAAATACAGGAGAAGCTCCAATATAACCAATCGCATTACAGGTTGCAATAAATGTCAAGCTCTGGGTGATTACTTCGTCATATTTTTTTACATCTGCTAATAATAAGGACATGTGCAAAGCACTTGTTCCGTTTACAACAGCAACTGCATGCTTTGCTCCTGTTAAATCACACATCATTTTTTCAAATGTGGTCACAAAGTTTCCCACAGAAGATACAAAGGTAGAATCAATTGTTTCCAACAGATATTTCTTCTCATTTCCATTAAAAACAGGAGCATGTAGGGGAATGAATTCAGTGCTCTTGAATTGTATTCTGATGAAGTCAATAATTTCTGAAAAATTTCTCATTACATCTTAGCGTCTAAATATTTACCAGTCCCTTTATGCTTAAAGTCAGGTATCACAACATTAAAAAGATTAACCAGCTCATTCTTAGTCCAAAAAAGTTTTACTTTCATTTCCTGAATTGTTTTAAGGAAACCATCGAGTTCTTTTCGATCGAAGTTCATGTTACTTTTGATTACCCCAATACTATTGAATCGATTCATATCTAACAGTTCCCCTTCTACAAAAAATTCTTCATAATCTTTTTCTCCGGTAGTATCACTTTCAGAAAAAAAACAAGGCCATTGTTTATTACTGGTTTCCCATCTACTATAGTTTCTTGCCGACTCTTCAGTTTCACACTCAAAAGGAATGTATCCAAGTCCATTCAAATATTTTCTGGCAATTTCAGCAAATGTTATGAGATGCAGTTCTTCACTAAGTTTCGGAAAGAATATATCTTTATTTTCTCCCAAAATACATGACATTAAGCATAATTGGCCTGACTCTTCCGGGGTAACAAAATATCTTTTAATATCGTTCGGTGCGACAATAGGTTGACCTTTCAGAATTCTTTTTTGGAAACCGTCTAACAATGAACCGTCGGAAAAAGCTACATTTGCAAATCTTGCTGTTGAAATATCAATATTCCTGCTCTCACGCATAAGAAATAACTCCATGATTCTTTTGGAGGCACCCATCATATTTACCGGATTCGCTGCTTTATCCGTTGAGACACAAAAATACTTCTTTACTCCTTTGCTTACCGAATGCTCTATTGTTTTTACGGTATTCAGAATATTAACCTCAATCATTCGCATGAGCGTAAACTCATCTTTTTCGTTTCGTACATGTTTTAGTGCTGAGAGGTTTAACACATAATCGTATTTACCATCAGCATCAATGAAAGCATCATATTGAAATGAGCCAACATCCAATATAAAGGTTCTAAAGTCTCCATTAATATAACCAAAAGAACTTCTTATATCCCTTACAAGTTCTACCATATTATTTTCACTGATATCCACTACATGAAGTTTTCTCGGGTTTCGTTTAAAAATCTCCTTTGTAACAGCCTGGCCAATCGATCCCGCACCTCCGATAACTAAGAATGAAGAGTTTTTAACTTTTTCCTCCAATTCATGGCTAAATGATGAGACATCTGATTTAAAAAGAGACTTTTCCCTTCCTATTAAGTGTAAAATATCCATAGCGTTTCCAGTTGTCACTTGTTTTAATTTATTTATAAAACTATATCATAAGTAAACATGACTCCAGTCGATTGTTTTGCATCATTTAGCAATAATTTCCTTGTACGTCCCAATAGCTTTAATCTCACCATTACGAAGTTCTACAATTTGATCACAGTTTTGAAGAGTTGATAATCGATGTGCAATAATCAGGACAGTAATATCATCTGATAGATTTTCGGTTGCTTCCATCACACTCTTTTCTGTTTCATTATCTAATGCACTGGTGGCCTCATCAAATACAATTACATCTGCTTTTTTATACAGAGCCCTAGCTATACCTATTCTTTGACGTTGCCCGCCAGATAACCTAACACCTCTTTCACCTACCACAGTATCGTATTTCTTATCTAAAGCTTCAATCGTAGGTTTGAGTTGCGCTTTTTCTGCCGCTAGTTTCACACGCTCAAAATCAATTTTATCTTTTGCTACACCAAATGCAATATTTTCTGTAATTGAGGCGTCAGATAAAAAAATGGCTTGGGGCACGTGTGCGATATGCGACTGCCAAGCGCGCTGATTCTTTGTGTTGATTTCTATTTCATCGATAAGAATTCTCCCTTCCACTGGCTGTAATAACCCCATAATAATATCCAACAAAGTACTTTTGCCGCTTCCTGTAATTCCAATAAAACCAACAGATGACCCCTTTTTAATAACAAGATTAACTTTATCTAATACCAATGGCCCATGCTTATGATAACGAAATGATAGTTTATCTAATGATACAGCTTTATTAAATGGAATAGGCTCAGGTGAGGGCTGGTTGGCATAGTCTGGTAAAGGTTGATCTAAAATATCTAATGTTTCCCGTAGCGTAGCTTCACAACCTCTGATGAGTGTAAAACTGGTATATGTAAGCTGTAGAACAGGCAACATACGCTGTGCCCCAAGAGCCATCGCCCCCAAAACAGGAATAGCAGTACTTGACAAACCTCCATCTGTACTATCTGTTAATGAATATGCTAAAAGTGCAATTAATGCCATTCCTAGGGCCTCAATTCCAAACCGAGGACTACCGCCAATTATTGTGATGCTTGCTTTGGCTCGTCTTAACGGAATATCAGAATCACGGTATATTTTGCAATAGACATCCTGGGTACCATCAATAAGCACATCACGGATACTACCCAAACCTTCCTGCAATGCTTTTATTACTTGATTGGTTTCACGACTGATCAGTTGACTATCTCTATAAATACGTTTTTTTGCAACCTGAATAATCAAAAAATAAATAATACCAAACCCTATACAAGCTGCTACTGCAATAGTTGGATTTATTGTAACCAATGCAGCAAGTATCATTATTAACATTAAAACGGAACTAAAAATAGTAAGAATCGGCATTAATACTTGGGCCGTAATATCATTAGCCTTGCTTGATATACTCGCTATTACCTCGCTACTATTACGTGATACATGGACGTCATATGGCTGGTAAAGTGTTTTTTTATACATACTAAAACTCAGATCGGCCCCAATTGCAAAACCAAGTCTTGTTTGTGCCCATAAAAGAAAAAAGCGAATTAATCCTGAGATAATCAAGGCGATTATAAATACCACTGTGAAAGGTAACAAGAGATCTTTGGGTGAAGAGATATTAAATAATTTAATAAACGGTTGTACAATTTTATATTTAAATACACTTTCAGGTGACGTAAGTACACCCAAAAAGGGGAATACGGCACCAATACTAACAACTTCAGCAACAGATGCAAAAATCATTATAAGAAAAAGAAAACCAAACTGAACCCTTCTTCTTTTACTTATATTACCCCACAAACATCTTAGCAGGAAACTAAAGCTTTGTTTTTTTTCTTTCATTGATATATTGATACCCTTGTTATATAAGTAATCACTATTTGGATATTTTTATTATGCCGGGTACTTATAATAGTACTTTTTGTACCAGTCTACAAAAGATTTTACTCCCTTTTCAACACTTGTTGAGGGTTTAAAATTTATATAGTTCTCTAGCAAACTAGTATCTGCATGTGTGGCAAGCACATCTCCTGGTTGGATATCCAAAAAAGTTTTTTTTGCTTTACATCCCAGTGCCTTTTCTAAGGCCTCAATATAAACAATCAATTCTACCGGTTCCGAATTACCTATATTAAACACTTGATATGGTGCAGATGAGGTTGCTATATCTGCTTCCCATGACAGGTTTGAAACTGTAGGTTTTACAACAAGCCTGCTTATACTTTCTATAATATCATCTATATAAGTAAAATCACGTATCATTTTACCATGATTGAATACTTTAATCGGTTCATTTTTTAAGATCGCATCAGTAAAAAGAAATAAGGCCATATCAGGCCTACCCCAAGGGCCATAGACAGTAAAAAAACGTAATCCGGTAGTAGGAATTTGGAAAAGGTGGGAATAAGAATGAGCCATCAGCTCATTGGCCTTTTTTGTAGCAGAATAGAGTGATATCGGATGTTCTACCGGCTGATTTTCAGACAGCGGCATTTTGGTATTTAGCCCATAGACACTACTTGTACTTGCATATACAAGATGTTGAACACCACTATACCTAGCGCCTTCGAGTATACTTAAGAACCCATCAACATTCGAATGCGTATAGGCTTTAGGGTTATCAATACTGTAACGCACCCCTGCCTGCGCAGCCAAGTTTACTACAAAATTAAATTTCTCACTTTTCATGAAATCGATAATGAAATCATGATCTGCTAAATCAACTTTCAAAAAACGGTAATCCTTGTATACAGTACTTTGTATAATACTCCGAATCTTTTGTTCAGCTGCATTCACACCATGCTCAAGCAATCGCATTAATTTAAGATCCGGCGAGTAATAATCATTAATCAGATCAAGGCCAACTACTTCAAATCCATCCTTAATTAAACGTTCCGTGAGATGAAATCCAATGAAACCAGCTGCTCCAGTTACCAATATCTTTTTTTTATTTTCCAAATTGTATAGGTTCTTTTAATTTATGAACACTAGGCTACCAAATGTTTAAATAATAAGACATTGCATTAAGTAAAAAATTAATTCTTAATAAACGAGTAAAGCTTATCAACTATATAGTCATAGTGAGATTCATTCAATCCGGGCCAAACACCTAACCAAAATGAGTCATTCATTACCTTATCGGTATTCGTCAATGAATTTAGTACCCTGTAGGAGGCATGTTGATAAGCAGGTTGCTTGGTAAGGTTACCGCCGAAGAGTAACCTTGTTCCAATTTTGTTATTTTCTAGGTACTCAACCAGTTTATTCCTGTTAATCATTTTTCCATCACGTATTGTTAATAAAAAGCCAAACCAACTTGGTGCTGAATGTTCTGTTGCTTCGGGTAAAATGAAATACTCTTCCAAGGATTTCATTTTTGAGTAAAGCAGTTGATGATTTTCTCTTCTCTTTGCAATAAAATGATCAACCTTTTTGAGTTGACTCAACCCTATTGCTGCCTGCATATCAGATGCTTTTAGGTTAAAGCCAATGTGTGAGTATGTGTATTTATGATCGTATCCATCGGGCATTGACCCCAATTGTTTACAAAATCGTTCTCCACAAGTATTATCTTTTCCAGGTTCGCACCAACAATCTCTTCCCCAATCTCTGAAACTTTCAGTTATTTTTTTTAATCTAGTATTGTTGATCAATACTGCCCCTCCTTCTCCCATTGTTATATGATGCGCAGGATAAAAGGAAAGTGTTGCCAAATCTCCAAATGTTCCTGTTTTTTTATCACGATAAGTTGCTCCCAGAGAATCACAATCATCTTCAATTAACCATAAATCATATTTTTTTGCTACCGCTGAAACTATATCTAAGTTGAAAGGATTGCCGAGTGTATGAGCTACAAATATTGCTTTTGTTTTCGCTGTAATTGCGTTTTCAATTTCTTCAGCTTTGATATTATAAGTTGGAATATCGATATCAATAAATACAGGAATACACCCAAATTGGAGTATAGGATTTACTGTGGTAGGAAAACCAGCTGCAACAGTAATAACTTCATCTCCAGGTTTAATCGAATCTTCACCGAGTTTTGGGGATGTAAGTGCATAAAATGCAAGTAAATTGGCTGATGATCCTGAATTTACAAGAAGCGAAAATCTCGAATTAAAATATCTTGCAAGGTTTCTTTCAAATTTTGTTGCGAATCTTCCTGCCGTAAGCCAGCCGTCCAATACAGCATCAACACCTTCAAGTAAATCATCCTTTTCAATAATCTTACCACTAACAGGTATATAATTTTCGCCTGGAATAATTACTCTTGCCAAATTAGGTTCCATCGCCTGAATAAGAGACACTTCCAGCTGAGCATTAATATTTTTATATTTTAACATTTAAGATTGATATTTTCTTATTCAACGATATTAATTATTTGATTCCATAAAATAGTTCTTTCAAGAGCTTCATCAAGGGTAAACCTGATTTTAAAAAAAACATCATTTTTACTTTTATCCATATTAGGAACATAACAGGTTGCCTCAGTATAAGACTCCTTTGACGACTTTAATACAATTTCCAAAGGGGTTGACCCAATATGTTTAACAACTCGTTTTGCAAGTTCATTCAAAGCAATACTTTCTTCACTTCCCAAATTATATGTTTCGCCAACAGCTCCTTTGGTCAACAAACATATTAAATAATATGCCATATCACTTGCATACAAATAACTCCTAACGGTATTTTCGTTACCGAGTATTCGAATGGGGCCTCCTAAAATACCATCTCTGATAAAATTGTTAACAGCCCAAGGTTTATTAAGGCTTTGATACGGCCCAATAAAAGCAAATGGACGCACTATTGTAATAGGCAACTTATGTTGGTTTCTGAATATGGCGCAAATGGTTTCTGATATACGTTTACCTTCAGCATAAGCAGAATTAATAGAATTTGGAGCCAGTGTTCCCATTTCTTTTTCCACGATTCTCTCATTACTTTCTCTATAGCCATACACCTGGTGAGAACTCAGATGAATAATTTTCTTCAGCCCGGGCAACCTGAAACATGCTTCTAATAAGGCCATAGTTCCTTTATAAAGAATATCCAAGGTTTTAAGTGGCTGTGAAGCATGCTCCCGATTGTCGGGTGTACCTGCCGCGTTTATCACCCATTGTACTTCTGACGGAAGGTCGTACAGGTTTCTGATATCATGTTCAATCAAATGAATGGAAGGATTTTTTGCAAGATGAGGAACCTCTTTTCGAAATCTTTCAATATCTCTTCCTAATAAGTATAACTTAATATTTGCCTGCATTGTTTGATTTGCAAAAACAATCATTTCTGCAACCCATTTACCAATAAACCCTGTGCCCCCTGTTACAAGAACAACCTGGTTTTTAAGATCATCGAAAAATAAGGGTTCGATGATTGATCTAGAACAGTCATCCTGGATCATTTGATTTAACAATATTTGTTTACTCATTTTTCCTTTTTTTTGAAAGTTCCATTGCGACTTCTATAATAATATCTTCCTGACCACCTACAATTTTCCTTCTTCCTAGTTCCATATATACACTTCTTGAATCCACATTGAATTCTTTGGAAATTCGTGTAACATGTTTCGAAAATCCTGAAAATACACCTGCCAGTCCACTTACTATACTGTCAGATTTAATAATAGGAACCTGCGGCATTACATCTTTTTCGGCAATATCTGAGGCGTCGAGTATTTTATATAAATCAATGCCAGTAGTGTAGCCCATTTTGTCAAGTACAGCTATGAGGATTTCAACTGCTGCATTCCCTGCACCTGCCCCAAAGCCTCTCGCAGTCCCATCTAAAATCTTTGCCCCTGCTTGTAAAGCAGTGACAGAATTGGCGATTGCCATACCCAGATTATTGTGAGCGTGAAAACCTACGGGAATTTTTAAGCCCTCAACTAAAGCAGTAATTCTTTTTTCCACATCAGAGGGCAGATAAGCACCTGCCGAATCCATTATGATAATACCTTCAGCCCCATACTGTTCCATCTTTTGCGCCTCTTCAACTAATAATGAAGTGGGTGCCATATGACTCATCATTAAAACACCATATGCTTCTATACCCCTATCTCGAACATATGATATATGACGTTGGGTGATATCGGCTTCTGTACAATGTGACGCCACCCGAATAACATCAACACCAATATCGATTGCTTTTTGCAGGTCGCGTTTAATTGTGGCAAACCCAGGAATCACGTGTATTCCCAACTTGCTTGTAACAAGATTTTCCCTTGCCGTTTCTAACATTAACTGGTCAGATATTTTGCTTTCGCCTACCTGGAGCGAAGATGCTCCAAGACCATTACCATGTCCAACTTCTACAACAGGCACCTTGGCCAAATCTGCTGCTCGCGCATATAAAGCTATTTGTTCAGCAGAAAGCTGATGTGCCACTGCATGATTACCATCTCTCAATGTTGAATCGCATATAAGTATCTTCTTCATTATTATACAGTTTTAGATAACCCAATTTTTCGCTTTGCATACTCTTCGGCAACAGCAATGGCTGCGCAATTAATAATATCTAAATTTCCTGCATACTTAGGAAGATAGTCACCCAACCCTTGTGCCTTAACCATAACTACAATCCTACCATTCTCATAAATAGGGGGTACAAGTAAACTGTATCCTGGCACATACTTTCTTATCAGGTCGACCATTGGCTCAATCTCTTCCTTAAGTTTTTCCATATCTGGGTGTTTTACTTTTGCAAAGATTGTAGTTTGCATATCGATGCAAGGACTTGCCGGATTCAGGTTCAAAATGGCTTTTGTTGCTTTTGCTTTTGAAAAATGTTTTAATCCAGACTCAGTTGTATCTACATATTCATCGAGGTTCAGTCGAGTTGCGGGTCCTGCACTCTGGGATGCAATACTGGATACAACTTCAATATATTCTACATCACTATGTATTTTACCTATGAGGTATGCTATCGGTATAGATGCCTGACCACCACAGGTAACCATATTAACATTCTTCTGCTGAATAGACTCATCAAGGTTCACAGCTGGTATACAAAATCCTCCTAGTTTAGCCGGCGTCATATCGACAACAATTTTACCAAGCTTTTCTAATATGGCCCAATGAATTGATGCATCTTTTGCAGAAGTAGCGTCGAAAATTAAATCACAACAGTCTGGGTTTTTTTCTATTGCTTTAATACTTTCATCAGATACTTTAACACCAAGGGATATGGCTTTTGCCATACCTGGTGAAGAAAGATTACGTCCAATAAACAATACACATTCTAAAAACTCAGAACGCTGAACCTTAATCAAAAGATCTGTTCCTATATTTCCACTTCCTATTATTGCGACTTTTAATTTTTCCATGGTTTTAACTTTTGATTTGTCCAGATTTTGGATGAAGGCCTGAAATCATATTTTCAGCCAATTCCTGCCTTGACAGCAGAGGAGATAAGTCTTCGAGTGGGGGAGAAATCAAGCTACCATCTTCTTGAATTGCCAGTGATAATTTTGGAACAAATGTTTGTTGTGGGTGCATAAACACTTCACATATTACTGGCCCTGTTTCATTCTGTACAGAGTCAATAACAGAATGAACATCATCCCATTTCCTTATCTGATATGCAGGAATGTTAAAAGCTTTTGCAAGAGCGCTGAAATCAGGACAAGTGACCCCGGAATTTGCATCTACACCAGATCTTCTACCCTTAAAAAGGGCATTTTGGGTATGTTTGATCATGAGATACCCATCATTGTTAAATATAAATTGTTTAACAGGCAATTGATGGTGAACTATTGTCTGAATTTCCTGTAAGTTCATCATCATTCCGCCATCACAATTCAAGCACATTACTTCTCCTTTATCTCTGGCGAAAGATGCCCCTATTGCTGCCGGTAATCCATATCCCATTTCCCCGAGTCCGGTAGAAGTCATTAATCGCTGCCCTTCTTTTAATTTAAGCACCTGGTGTCCACTAAGCAATGCTGTACCCATATCGGTTACAATAACCTGATCTGCTTTCAAATGGCTATTCAATGCATCCATGAATCTATATGAATTAAAGAACCCTTCCATATCCGGATGATCTTTTTCAGAATACCATGGATATTTCTCCCTGTACTTATCACATGTTGCAATCCATTCCGTAAATAATTTTTTCTTAGGCGCCTGCTTATGCCAGATTTCTGCTAATTTTTCAAGAAATATTTTTGCATCAGCGTTAACTGTGTGACGATATCGCTCAGCATATTTTTCTAATTCATACTTATCAATATCAACCACAGAAATTTGAGCATCTCTTGCAATTTCTGATATCTCATAACCAATCTGTGATATTGCCATTCTAGTTCCAATGCATAAGAGATAATCGCAGTTTTGAAGTACAAAATTAGCACACCTTTGCCCGTATGTACCTGCACGTCCATAAACTAACGGATGATATGAATCAAGCATATCAAGTCCAGCCCATGTAACTAGTGCGGGAATATTAGACATATCAAGCAGTCTAGGAAGTAGGTGCACTGCATTTGAAAGTCTTATTCCATGACCAAGCCACAATAATGGCCTTTTTGCTTTATGCAATTCCAACACAATATCTGTAATGTCCTTTTCAAGTTTATCCGCTTGTGTTGTTTCTCCTGAAGTGATACTTTCTAATTTAAAATCGTTCAATTCACTTTCGTTTACCTGCGATGCCTGTATATTCATCGGAACATCCAGCCAAACTGGTCCGGGGCGTCCCGTAGAACATATTGCATAAGACTTCTCAAGTTCATACAGAATATTTTTGGGTGCGAGAACTCTTGCTGCATACTTTGTTACTTTTTCTACCATTAATGAGCTATCGTAACCCTGTACACCCCACATTCGTACATTTTTGTGTTCCGATATGTATTTTGAATTTTCATTTCCAGAAATAATCAATCCAGGAATTGAATCAGCCCATGCGCTTACAACTCCTGTAATCCCATTAGTAGAACCTGCGCCTGTTGTAAGGATAGCAGCTGTAATGGTTCCATTGGTACGGAAATATGTTTGCATTGCCATACAAGCTGCCTGTTCATGGTGTACACATATAATCTGCGTATACCCTTTCTTATAGATAGAATCGAAAATATGAGCATTACCTGCTCCAATGATACCAAAAACATGTTTGATCTTCTTTTGTTCCAAAAAATCAGCAATGAGATCACTTACTTTTTTTAATCCGCTCATGTCAGTTTAATCATTTATGTTGTGAAATACTCTTATGATAAATTAGAGTTCGCCTAACAGCTTCAGTAAATGAAGTTTTTATTTGAAGCCCTAGTTCAATTTTTGCCCTGCTGATATCAGGCAAATAACGGAGTGGAAACGAAGTACTTTTTTTTTGGGCAATATTAACTTTGAGGTTTTTTTTATTGCTCACAGCCAGAATATGCTTTGCTGCTTCTTCGATTGATAAAGGCATATCAGACCCAACATTATAAGGATAATTACTAGAGCCCTTCAAAAGAATTTTCAATAACCATATTACAAGATCTGAAGTATACATATAAGAACGAACAGGTGTTCCATCTCCTTTTATGTCTATATTTCTATTGTTCAGTATATCATTTATAAAATTACCTACAGCGAAATGTTCATCTAATGGCAAACCAGGTCCAATAAAGGCAAAACAGCGGGCAATTTTTACCGGTACTTTATGCTTATGATAAAAGATACCGCAAAGTACTTCAGCCATCCTTTTGCTTTCACTATAAACAGAAGCTGGATTACTTATTTCCGGACCCCCGGTATAAGCCTCCGTTATATTGGTTAGCTCATGAGGTTGTTGTCCATAAACACCACCAGTACTAACATAAATAAAAGATTTTACACTTTTTTGAATAGCCAGATCCAAAATATGTTTTGTACCAAGGACTATGGTCTCAAACATTTTCAATGGATTTTCGCTATTAAGCTTCATGCTTGCATCTGTAGCAGCGTGAATGATGTAATCTATTTCTATCGAAGGAAACTGAAAATCTACTATGTCACCCTCTATCAATGAAAAATTATCAGGCAGTTTGTCATTATTTGAAATAATTTTTTTTGCCTTATAAATATCTCGAGTAAGTATAATTACACTTAGTTTTTGGTCGAGGTTTTCGTTACAATATTTAAATGTTCGTAGTAACCATAAACCAAAGAAGCCAGTTCCCCCTGTTAAAAAAATTGTTTTACCGTTTAGCTCCTTCAATAAAGGAGTAATTTCTTTAACAATGGAATCCAGATCCTCTTTTACAATATCCATATGCATCGAATCAGGTTCTTTTCTTGCTTCCCATTAGCTCCATATAATTATGTATCTGTTTTTCAGTAAATTTTGGAATTGCAAGAGGATGTTCCCTGAATTTTAAGTACCAAGAAATCGTTTCTGCCACCGCCACTTCTGCTTTATAAACAGGCGTCCAACCTAAATCTGTATTTGCTTTCGATATATCTAATTTCAACAATCCAGCTTCATGTAAATTACTCTCAGAAGATTCAATTCTGTACTCACCTGAACCCCAGTTATTTATAGCAGTTTCTACCAAGTCCCGTACTGTCAATGTGTCGTTCGATTCAGGTCCGAAATTATATGCTTGTGAAAAAAACACAGGATTTTCATTAAGCTTTGCACCTAATAACAGGTAAGCTACAACTGGTTCAATAACATGCTGCCATGGTCGGATGGAATTAGGGTTTCTGATCTGAATTATTTTATTCGAGGCCAAAGATTTCACGATATCGGGCACTAATCGGTTTTCGCTCCAATCACCTCCGCCAATAACATTTCCTGCTCTGGCAGAAGCTATTGATTTTTTATGTAGTGAAAACTCTTGTCTATTGAAAAACGAATTTCGATAAGAGTCAATAACCAGTTCTGCACATGCCTTACTCGCACTATATGGATCATATCCTCCTAGCCTGTCTAGCTCTCTATATGGGAATATCCATTCATTATTATGGTATACTTTATCAGTAGTGACAAGAACTATCTGACACTTTTTATCCAGGAGTTTTACAGCATCAAGCAGATAGCATGTACCCAAAACATTTACCTCAAATGTTTCCGCTGGAGCAGAATAGGAGTCGATTACTAGGGGTTGTGCAGCAAGATGAAAAATAAAATCGGGTTTAAAAGCACTTATCTCATTTTCAATATCTTTTTTATTCCTGATATCAAGGATAATTGATTCACAAAGTGAATCTCCATTAATTAAATTATAAATATCAGCTTCATTTTTGGGCTGTAAAGCTATTCCTTTGATATTAGCTCCCAGGATTGAGAGTGTTTTTAATAACCAGCTACCTTTAAAACCTGTATGTCCGGTTACCAGAACTTTTTTCCCGGAGTAATGTTTTTTTAAATACTCAAACATATTCTCTACCATATTTTCCAAGGTGCATTATCAGAGCTCCATAAATTTTCTAATTCGATCCTATCCCTTAATGCATCCATGGGTTTCCAAAAACCATAATGTTTATAAGCTACTAATTTCTGATCATTCGCAATATCAATTAATGGCTGTTTTTCCCATTGAACATCATCCATATCGCCTTTCAAATAATCAAATATTTCAGGCTCCAAAACAAAAAAACCAGCATTAATCCACATCCCATCTCCTGTTGGTTTTTCTACAAAATGTTTAACTGCTCCGTCAGTATCAATTTCCAAATGCCCGAAGCGACCAGGTGTTTGTACCGTTGTTAAAGTGGCAATCTTGCCATGTGCTTTATGAAACGCAAGTAACTTGTTGATATCTACATTCGAAACACCATCACCATACGTTAACATAAAGGTTTGGTTTTGTACATATTTTTTTATCCGCTTTATTCTTCCAGCAGTATTTGTTGCTAAACCTGTATCTACCAGCGTCACTTTGAATGATTCTGAATTTGAGAAGTGCACATCGATTTTATTTTTTTCCAATTCGATAGTCATATCGGAATTGTATAAATAATAATTAAGAAAATATTCTTTTATTAACTGCGATTTGTAACCAAGACATAGCACAAAATCATTAAATCCATATTGGGCATATATCTTCATAATATGCCATAGTATGGGTTTATTACCGATTTCAACCATTGGCTTGGGCCTTGCTTCTGTTTCCTCCATTAGTCTTGTGCCCAATCCGCCGGCAAGAATTACAACTTTCATTTCACTTTTAAATTTACGATTCGATGGAATTACCATTGATGATTTTTCATCTCGGTATAGACCATTTTTATCCCTTCTTTAAGATTAATTTTTGATACCCATCCAGCATCTCTTAATTTGCTTACATCTAAAAGTTTTCTTGGCGTTCCGTCAGGTTTTGTCCTATCAAAAAAAATCTCGCCTTGAAAACCAGTAATATCTCTAATAATTTCTGCCAATTCTAATATGGTTATATCAGTTCCTGTACCTATGTTAACAAGCCCTTTTTCGTTGTATGATTCCATCAAATGAACACAAGCATCGGCCATATCATCAACATGAAGAAAATCTCTTTTAGGTGCACCCGTACCCCATATTGTCACCGACTTTTCATTGTTCCTGAAAGCAGTGATAAATTTTCGTAACAATGCTGGCAAAACATGGCTTTTTTCTAGATCAAAATTATCATTCGGGCCATATAGGTTAGTAGGCATCGCCGATATAAAATTGCACCCGTATTGATCACGATAGCTATCACATAATTCAATCCCTGCTATTTTAGCAATAGCATACGGTTGATTCGTTTCTTCTAATTTACCAGTTAATAGATATTCTTCTTTTATTGGCTGTTGAGCAAACTTAGGATAGATACATGAAGAACCTAAAAACAATAGTTTCTTTATACTATTAAGATAACTGTAATGAATAATATTACTTTCAATCATCAGATTATCGTATATAAATTCTGCCCTATAAGAGTTATTTGCAATAATCCCACCTACTTTGGCAGCTGCTAGAAATACATAATCCGGTTTTTCTGTCTCAAAGAAATCCTTTACTGCTTGCTGGCAACGAAGGTCTAACTCTTTCGATGACTTTGTTAAGATATTGGTGTAACCCGCAGATAGAAGTTTTCTTTTAATAGCAGAGCCAACCATTCCGTTATGTCCTGCTATATAAATCTTATCATTTTTTCTCACAACTAGTTATCAGATTCTATTTTATTATTTAATCCTCTTTCAGCTAAATATTGTTCTCGTTTAAACAATTCAAAATCAGCATTAACCATTTCTTTTACGAGCCCTTTTAAATCATATTTAGGCTTCCACCCTAATTGAGAATAGGCCTTTGTAGCATCGCCTATTAAGAGGTCAACTTCTGTTGGTCTAAAATACATTGGGTCTACTTTTACTACTACTTGACCAATACTGACCAAATGATTCTCTCTATTTTCTAAAACATAACCCTCTTCATTTTCGTTTTCACCTCTAAAAGCGATTTCGATTCCAAGTTCACGAAATGACATAATTACAAAATCCCGTATTGTAGTTGTATGACCTGTTGCCAAAACGAAATCTTCTGGCTTGTCTTGTTGAAGAATGAGATACATCCCTTCTACATAATCCTTTGCATGCCCCCAATCTCTTTTTGAATTAAGGTTACCAAGGTATAGGCAAGATTCAAGCCCTAAAGCAATTTTTGCTGTTGCACGCGTAATTTTCCTTGTAACAAAAGTTTCTCCACGTTGAGGTGACTCATGATTAAAGAGAATCCCATTACAGGCAAACATACCGTATGCCTCTCTATAATTAACAGTGATCCAGTAAGCGTATAGTTTTGCAACTGCGTATGGAGAACGTGGATAAAAGGGGGTTCGTTCAGATTGTGGCACTTCCTGAACAAGTCCATAAAGCTCTGAAGTAGATGCCTGATATATTTTAGTTTTTTTTGTCAACCCAAGTAGTCTAACAGCTTCTAATACTCTGAGTGTACCAATTCCATCGGCATTCGCTGTGTATTCTGGTGTTTCAAAACTTACATGCACATGGCTCATCGCTGCCAAATTGTAAATTTCATCTGGTTGTACCTCATGGATAATACGAATTAAATTTGCGCTGTCTGTTAAATCACCATAATGAAGATGGAGATGCCTATCTGGAAGATGAGGATCCATATAAATATGATCAATACGTTGAGTATTAAATGAAGACGATCTTCGCTTGATACCATGCACCTCATACCCTTTCTTAAGCAGAAATTCTGCCAAATAAGCTCCATCTTGACCAGTGATTCCTGTAATGATTGCTTTTTTCAAAATTTAAATTTTAAAGTGATTTTATATACAAAATGCGCACTAAACTGCGCACCAGAATCTATTTTTTTGATGATTTTAGATAATCGTAGATTTTAAATAAAACTATTTAAAGCCTGAAAATGAATGATTTAATGATTTACGTATATCCGTGAGTAGGAATTGGCGGTCTGGACCACACTAATTCAAATTAGCATAATTAACCTAGAAAACTACCCCCCAATCGGATATCCATCACCTTTGCAGAATCGAGATACTCATATACACTATTGTTGCTGATATACTCAGGAACGATAGATTTCATTCGAGATACAAGCTGTGATTCTTCAATTGAATCTTCCACATCTTTTGATAGTAAATTCAGATCTGCACTGATGGCTTCCATTTCAACCTCCATTACTTTCGCAATCATGATCTTTTCATGATATGTCTTCACTGTGTTCTCTCCGTCTGTCAATAACTCTTCATACAGTTTTTCACCAGGTCTTAATCCTGAATAGGTAATGGCCACATCTATATTTGGTACGAGGCCATACAAACGAATCATCTTCTTGGCGAGGTCTGCAATTTTTACAGGACTTCCCATATCAAATACAAACACTTCACCTCCATTACCCATGCTGCCTGCTTCCAATACCAACTGACATGCCTCGGGAATTGTCATGAAATAACGGGTGATATTGGGATGGGTAACGGTAACGGGTCCGCCTTTTTCAATCTGATCTTTGAACCTTAGTATCACAGAACCATTGGAACCCAATACATTTCCAAAACGGGTGGTAATGAA